>Ga0210391_10000485_pt1 | contig 41436 bp, 38 predicted proteins | sample IncBWC12OmetaG_FD_160573 | JGI IMG/M metagenome (GOLD analysis project Ga0210391, IMG submission 160573) | Forest soil microbial communities from Barre Woods Harvard Forest LTER site, Petersham, Massachusetts, United States - Inc-BW-C-12-O ...
TATCCGACCCTGGGAATTAATTCGCGCAACGGCCTGCTCGCGGATTGGATCGGTGACGTGTGGACTCGCGGTTCCTATTCTTTTCCAAAGCCTGGCGAGGTCACCAGAGTCGGTCCAACGCTGCGAGCCGGCCTGCATGGACGGCTGCATTTTGCTGGGGAGCACACCTGCTACGCGTTTACGGGATATATGGAGGGCGCACTGCAGTCAGGCCTGAGAGTGGCAACGCAAATTGCCAGTCGAGACCGGGTTGTGCGACGGCGCCGATTAAGCCAAGAACTCGGCGGGCAATACGACTCAACTAGATTCATTGCGACAGCACGTGCCCCAGGCGCCGCCCCTCGCGACAGCTGGCTGGATCGCGTACTTTGTGCCAACAACCGGCCGCGCTCTCTTGTTGTTGTCGACAATCCAGTCGAATGACGAGCTGCAGACAGGAGTACGAGCAGATTGGCTCGGACTCGCGTTGCAACATTGCCCGTAATGTTGTCAAGGAGAGAACATCCTCGGCCTTGGATTACGGAGCGTCGCGGCACATACTCTCGTCGGCGTGGGGGCATTTGTGGACCGCCCCATCGGCTGGCCGAATTTTTGACTCTGCTTATAACCACTGGGAATCCCGGGAAGGGAACGATATGCCTAAGAAGAACGTCGTCGCCACCGGCGCTTTGGATCCGTACCACGATATCGATCTCTCCGGAGGTAAGTTCAGTCAGACGAGTCCCGGTCAGCTTGCGCAGGCATTCCAGCGATTCGTGGATTCAGGTTCGAGTCATCTATGTGTGTTCTTCCACGGTGGTTTGGTCTCACGCGCGGACGGACTCGATTCCGCGGAGAAGCTTATCAAGGGCTACACCGACGCCGGCGCCTATCCGTTCTTCTTCATTTGGAATTCGGACCTCCTCACTGTCATCAAGGAGAAACTGAAATACTTCGAGGATGACCCCGTCTACGTCGAAGCCGCGAACCTCGGTGCCAAGACGGTCGCGCGTAAGATCCACCAAGCTGCAGCGGCTGGCCGCGCCGCGGTCGGACTCCCAAGGCGATTTCAGATCCCGGACCGTCGGCTGGATCTCAAGGCTCTCGCCAAGAAGGTTGAACCATACGATCGCCTCTGGGCGCGGGCGGCCGGAGCGCAACTCTCGGTCACGCAAGAGGATTTGCACGCATTTGAAGTGGCACTCCAGCGTCGTAATCGAGCGCAGGGCCGACGAAAAGCTCTCTTTCCGATCAGCAAAATCGAGGGAGCGGGCAATCCCCTTGGCCGAATTATTCAACGCCTGAACTCAGGCCACGGCCATGGGCTCTTCACCACCGTAATCGAGGAACTCTACATCGCGATCGGGCTTGCAGATAAATTTGCCAAACCACTCTGGGATCAGATGAAGTCGGACATCGACTCGGCGTTCACTAACGATGGGCAGGCTGGAGGCACAGCCTTCCTCCAGGAGCTTGGACAGGTTTGGACCAGGATTCCGAACCTGCGAGTGACACTCATCGGGCACAGTGCCGGCGCTATCTACGTGCAGCGGTTCATCGAGGCGTTGGATGTTTCCTTTGGATCGCAGCCGCAGCGAACCGTCGAGGTGATCACACTGGCTGCCGCAGTGAGCTTCGAGCGCATGCTGGAAGGTCTATCGGCGCTGCAAAGACGCGTTGCAGCTATTCGCGCATTCGGGCTGAGCAATTTCCGCGAGGGCAACTACTGGGAGGTGCCCTTTATCTACAATAAGTCACTCCTATATATCGTCTGCTCCCTCTGTGAGGCCGATCCAGAAGCCGACAGGCCACTGCTCGGCATGCAGCGCTACTGGAGAGGATCAAGGCCCTACGATCAGCCCTGCATCAAGGCGATAACTCAATTCATCAATGCGCGTCGCACGGTATGGTCGCCGAGCAACAAGAATGCCTTGCCGGGATACCGTTCCAACGCGGATCGGCACGGAGGGTTTCCCGAGGATGATCTCACGAATAAGAGTGTCTGCTATGCGTTGAAAGACGGATTCTGATGGGTACTGCGCACCATAAACCGTGAAGAGATTCGCGCAGGGCGTTACGGCAGGAGTATCGATAATGAGGGAAAGGGGATTTGTTGTCGTTACGATAAGACCTCTAGTGGCCGGGATTGCGGTGTTTGCGGGCGGATGCTCCATCTTCTCTGCGGCTGAACGGCAGGGAAGCACACCTATTCCGTTGAGTGCTGTCGTTCTGAGTTTGCAAAGAGATCTTAGCAGGTCGCATCCTCTTGCTCTTTCAAACATCCACGGGGACGATCGCGTGTTGGATCATTTTCCAAACAAGGATGAAGTCAATCTCGAGTCGACAGAGGTGCAATTGTTCAGGAAGTCCGTGGCTAACCTTCAGTGCTATGATGTTGTGCCACGGCCAACAAAAGAGACCGGCAAGGACAAGCAACGGATACATGGGAATAAAAACGAAGAGAGTCGGTACGACTCAGCGCTGCGTCAGAGAGACCCCTTGATACCGGTTGCCACAGGCGCCTTGCAACTTGCCGTTCAAGGCACGTTTTCGACGCAGGCGGGCGCTGCAATCACGGTCCCTGCGTCGGTGTCATTCCAAATACAGCGCCAAGCGCAGCAGCAGATAACGCTGCCCACTACACTTGTACCATTACTGAATGTTCCCATTTTTTACATGGGTCAGCAGCTGGCAAACGTTCAATTTACTCAACCGTTCGGTTTGGACAAGAACGCTCAAGTGGTGGACTACACGGCGCGGACCGTAGCGACGATGAAGGTACTTAAAAGTCTAATTGATCAATCACACGCGGCGTTCGACGCGGCTGGGAATAATGAATATTGCAAGGACCGCGACGATGGCCTTGACGATGACCCGGCGGCGGTAGTTTTCTTCGGCGCTCCACCTTAATGCCCCGGAAAGATCCTTGGTTGGTCTCGCGAAAGGCTCATCGTCGTATTGAAGAAATCGGGATGCACCTCCGCGGGGAAGACCTTAAAGGTAAGCGTACGCCCTGTTCCGTCTAGAGTCTTCGGAGATCGCACCCAAGGATGGTGTCCACCAATATTGTGGTGGACACCACGGCAGGTAGAAACGTCGGGATGGTCCGACGTAGCCCCGCCTTGAGGAGCAGTTGGGTTTAGAGTTTTCTTCCTTCTTGATAGTCTCTTACCTCAAGTATGCTCATGGTTTGACATCGCAGCGGCCCGGTTTTGCTGCAGTGACGCCTTGTCTGTGGGCCTCGCAGGCGTTGCTGTAAGTCTTTCCGTCGCAACCGCATACGTATGCGATGTTCTTCGGACATTCGCTCGGAATTGCTGCGCATTTCCCCGCAACGTCTGCCTTCCCGCAGGAGGACATCTTCTCCTTGGTCCCATCGACATAGTTGCAATAGAGACCCGTGGCGCATTGTCGTCCGGCAACACCGCCACAGGTCTCACCCTTCGTGGGCAGGGGGTCTTCTGCGAAAGCCTGCGCGGCCAGCAGTGCAGCGACACCTGCCAACAGGAATACTCGTTGGAAGTTCATGCGTTTTCCTCCCGGATTGAATGAATTAGGTTCATTTGGACGGCGGACAGATGTTCGAAAGATCTTGAGACTTAGCACTAATGGTGTAGGCGTCGCACGTGAGCAATCGGGTAGATCCGACGCGTGGTGTGTCACGAGACCAATCACGACCATTCCAATGGACTATGATTCCTGGCCCGCGGCTTACGACACGGTCACCAACCGCCCAAATGTCATTACCGCTCGCGATAGAAATACCGGAAAGACTATTTGCACTGTAGTCCGGGCTTGCCACGCGCGACCATTTTGCGCCGTCCCAATGCCCTATAAACGTATGCTGAGCAGGACCGAGGGTGCCTACTGCCCAAACATCTTTCGTCGAAGTTCCGTCCACGGCGTTGAGGATAGAAGACTGAGGATCCGGACTCGGTACTGAAACGCGGGTCCAGGTATTGCCGTCGTAATGAAGTGAGTAGTTGCCGTTGCCCGGTGCTAACGAAAAGCCAACTGCCCAAATGTCAGCAGATGCAATGACTTTGATGGCTTGGAGGAATGCGGGATCGGAATCATGCGGGACAGTGACTTCTGACCAGGTTTTGCCGTCCCAATGAATCGCGATGGGTCGGGCTGGCACTGAAAGGGTTTGTCCTACGGCCCAGATGTTGTTTGCACCCGCTGCGTCAACGGCCATAAGGTTGGAGTTATTTAGAGGGTTCGGCACTGAAACAATGACCCAACTCGTTCCGTTCCAGTGTTCCACGAGTGGCGCATAACGAAATGTCCCTGCTACCGCTTGTCTTCTGCTTCCCACCGCCCAGGCGTCTACTTTGGAGATTGCCCGGACGCCAAGCAGTCCGGATGTATCCGATCCTGCAACCGCCGGAGTGCTCACTTCGCTCCAGTTTGTCCCATCCCAGTGCTCCACAAGCGGAAGGGAGTGAGTTCCTGATGTGTGGAGTCCGACTGCCCAGATGTCGTTATCCGAAGTACCAGAAATCGCCTCGAGCGATCCGACCCCCGTCGGAGCAGCAATGGTAATGTCAGCCCACCTAGTCCCAATCCGGTGCTTAACAGAGATTGTTCCATTCTTCGAACCGACCGCCCATACGCTTTTCGCTGACACGGCCCACACACCAGACAGAAATTCCGCACTGCTGTTGGCCGCGGTGCGCCCCGAGGGCGGACTGAGGCTACCTGGGTGCAATGATTGGGCGCAGGAAAACGGCCCGGCCAGTATTGAGGCGACAAAAACAACGGCCAAAAACCGAAGGTTGCAGGATCGCTGGTACTTCAGCATTTGAGAGGATCCCCGCAAAACTGGCCGACATCTCTATTCTGAATTAATAGCAACACAAAGAGAAGGCGTCTGTCTATTGCAGACAATCGCGCCCCAGTGCGCCGCGGCATTTCAAGGACTGTCTCGATCAGGGACTGTTTGCAAAGCGACCAGTTTCGAAAACTGGCCCGCTGATAGCCGTTGTTGCTCCGCGCCATAGCAACCGATGTTTAGGCTATCGCCGTTGCTCAACAGGCAATAGCAAGTCGCCGAACATTACCACTATGTGATCGGGTGCTTGGAGGTGCGAAGCCTCTACCGTCGACAACTGCTGTGCTGCAAAGCAAGATGGCGCCGCGGTAATTCAAGGCCTGATGTTGCAGAGCGTCGACACGAACTAAGGCGGGAATCGACCCATTGGGTAGATACGCGGCCGAGAAAACTAAAGGCGCGCGGTAATGTTCACGGCTCGAATTATTTGAGTGACTTCTCTGGCGAAGCGCGCTGGATTGAGACTAGACTTTCACTAATTTGAGCTGGCGGCCTGTCAAGCGATTCCCGTGCCTGTCGCTTTGGGCGGTCTGCTTGTCCCGCAAATTCGGCAAGGCAAGGAACGTGAGTCGTGGAGATTCCAAATCTATGTTGAAGCAATCAACGCACTTGGTCTTTGTCCTTCTGAGCATATTCGCGATAGCGAAGTTTTGCGCTACTTCCGAGGCAGCAGATTCGGGATCAAAAGTGGTGGAGGGAGCCGGATGTGTGGAATCCGGAATCGAAGCGAGTTGCCGCGTCTTGCATGATCAAAAAACCGGGCGCAACTTCAATTTATTTTTCGGTGCAAACGCTCCAAGTGTGGACACTGCCATTAGATTTGAAGGTACTACAAATGACAACCCAAATGTCTGTATGGAAGGGGTGCCGGTAGACGTCACAAAGTGGAATCCAATTCGGCTCCACTGTCCTCAAAAGACCACACCTAGCAACGCCGCCGTGAGCCCGACGGCAACAAATCATATGTGTGGAGCTTGGACTGCCTGGTACAACGTGCAGCCGGGTAGTCCAAAAGAGCTTCATGTCGCCGGGATGTGTACATTTCCAACCAGCGGCTACGCGGTTGTGCTCACAAAGCGAATTCCGCCGGGGACGAACCCGAAGAGATATTTGCTGGAACTGAAGATAACTTCGCCCTCAGGCGATGTTTCACAGATTGTGCGCCACGTGCCCGTTCACTATCAGGAACAGACGGAAATTCAGCACGAATTCGTTGAAATATACCCTTATCACTTGGCTATTCCTGTAAAGACTATAGAGTGACCACCGTCCGACAATCACCGCACGTCGTTGTCTGGTTCAGCTAGTGATCACTTGGTCGCAAGGCCGGCGCCGAGATGTCGCGTTTGCGTTGGCAGCTTCCATTGCGAATTCGCGCGCGATGCTCATTCGTGGAATCACCCTTGCTAGAGTCAAGGCCTCTGGGAGGCACTGTGCAGATATCAAAATGGATTTTGTACGCCTTTTTGGTTAGCGGCGCTGCCCAGGCGCAAGTGTACAAGGTGGCTCTAGACCACCCTACGGCTGTTCGCGCTGTCGGGGATGTTTCATTGTACGTGAATTCTATCGACCTTAGTCCCGCTGGGGACGCACTGTTGTTGGACCTGCAGAAGAACAATTCGCCTAGAGTCTTTGAAATGACGAGTCAAGGACATTCACTGCATCAACTATCACCGGATACTGACCCCCCGGCTGAAAGGCCGAAATTTGCGCCAGACGGTCGGAGCATACTTTTCGTAGAGCGTCGATTTCCTTCGACAATAATGAGTGTCGATTTGGCGTGGCGGACAAAGGTTTCAATTGTTGCCGGCTATGAACCCAGCGAAAGTCACGACGGCTCGCGGATTGTGTTTACCAACGAAACGGATGCGAATCCAATTGAACTGTACATAGCTAAATTGGACGGTACTTCCGTTCAGCACATTGTACGTCAGTCTGGTTCATTTTTTGTTTCGAATCCGTCATTTGATCCGAAGGACCCTCGTCACATCATCTATTCAGATGGTAGTCGCGGGATCGCGGAAATCAATTCGGATGCGTCGGGCTACCAATTGATACTCAAAGACAGCAATGCCGTAGAGCCGAATTTCAGTGCCGACGGCTCTGAGATCATCTACGCGACGTCGGCCACGTCTGGTCCGCCCAAATTTGACATCTTTCTCATGAAGTCGGACGGGACTCAGAATCATCGAATAACCAACGTACCAGGTGTGTGGTGCAGAAATCCCGTGTTGTCGCCGGACGGTCAGACGGTCTACTTTATCGAGTACAGGGGCGCCGCAATTGAACACTTCCAACGCGAGCGGCGTCTGCGTTCGCGCGTTCGGGATGCGAACTAGACGGCGACGTTATGGGGGCAAGGAGGATAATCGATTGTCTGAGTTCTGGAGATGGATCGTGCACTCCGGGAGACTGAAATGAAATTCTCCAAATCAAATCATATGACACTTGAGTCTCGAAAGACCGTCGTGCTTTGTGCAATGGGCGCGACGCTGCTTATTTTCAACGCAAAGGCTCATTCAGACCCTCCTGAGCATAAAGGGCGAGTTACGCTCACTTTGAGCAGTATCAAGGCACTGACTCTAAGCGGTTCGCTCGATCCAGCTCACGATATGGATTGCAGAGCGGAATTTGGCCGGCTGCTTACGGAGAAGATAACTACAAGCTACAGCGTCAATACGGAGACGCTTATCATGTCGGCTAGCTCGAAATTTCAGGGAAGGCAATACAAACTCAATGCGCTAGTGGCCAAGGGAAAATATGAGTTCGGTGTATTCCGGCCTAGCTCAAATCTTCCTCTGTACGCTGTGCTGTTTCAGGTCGGCGGTGATTTCACCAGCTCTTCGAGTAAGTTGATTCTGAACTTGAACAAGCAATCGAATTGCGAGATCGGCAGCACGTAACATCGCGAGCTTTCTTCCGCATTCCGGTTCCGGGCGTCGGTGCGCGGATGCACTGGTCTTTCAGGTGCACCATTCAGTCTAATGAGACTAATTGTCGAGGTGGTCTGAGTCCCGTGGTGCTCTGAGTCCCGATTTTGAGGTCAGTTTGGACTTGGACTAAAGTGGCTTCTCAACCCTCCCACGAGAAGGAGCGGATGATGAAGCGATCACGATTTTCGGACGAACAGATTGCCTATGCGCTGCGCCAGGCCGAGAGCGGCACCGCGGTGGCGGATGTGTGCCGGCAAATCGGCATCAGCGAGGCGACGTTCTACATCTGGAAGAAGAAGTACGCGAACCTAGGGACGACCGAACTGCGCGAGCTTCGGTTGCTGCGTGAGGAGAACGCGAAGCTCAAACGGCTGGTGGCAGACCTCACGCTCGATAAGCACATCCTGGGTGAGATCGTAAGAAAAAAAGTCTGAAGCCGGCGCGCAGGCGCGAGCTCGTCGAGTGGATGCAGACCGCCTATAGAGCGAGCCTTTCCCGAGCGTGTCGGCTGGCACAGATCTCCCGATCGCTGTGCGGCTATCGCAGCAGCCGCCCGAATCAGGCAGGCCTGCGACAGCGCGTGTGCGAAGTCGCCCAGGCGCGTCCGAGATTCGGTTACCGACGTGTTCACGTCATGCTGGTGCGTGAGGGCTGGCCGGTGAACATGAGGCGTGTGCGGCGTCTTTATCGCCTGGAAGGCCTGCAATTGCGGCACAAGCTGCGTCGGCGAAAGCATGCGAGCCAGCACCGCGGTATTCCACCGGCAGCGAGTCGTGCCCATGAGCGATGGAGCATGGATTTTGTCCATGATGCGCTGCTCGACGGTAGAGCGTTTCGGGTGCTGACGGTCATCGATCAGTGGAGTCGCTGGAGTCCGATCCTGGAGGTGGCTCAAAATCTCTCCGGAAGCAGCGTTGCAGAAGCCTTGGACCGAGCGATCTCGCAGCACGGAAAACCCAGGACGATCACCGTGGACAACGGCACTGAGTTCACCTCTCGAGCGCTGGATGAATGGGCCTATCGCCGAGGTGTCACGCTCGACTTCATCCGACCCGGAAAGCCCACTGAGAACGGGTTTATCGAGTCGTTCAACAGCAAGCTGCGGGACGAATGCCTGAACGCCAACCAGTTCTTGTCGATCGACGATGCCAGGAGCAAGATCGAAGCGTGGCGGACGGATTACAACCATCACCGGCCACACAGCGCGTTGGGCCAGCTGACACCCAGCGAGTACCTACACCGGTCAGCGATTGAGGGAAAAGAAGCTGCGAATTTCCAGCTTTAGACGGACCTAACGCGGGACCCAGAGCAGTGGTGTGGGATTGTCCAGTTTTAGCCGGACCTAATGCGCGACCCAGAGCAGAATCCCTGACCAATTGGACGTCGTTGCCCTAAATAGGAACGTGGCTTTGAAGGCCCTGCATCCGGTCGTGTCTGTTGGAGGTCTTCCCGATTGAAAGTGCATTATTCTGACGATATGGCTTTCCAGGCCAGGCGGCGGCACACTTTCGTAATCAGCGTTGGGGCGTCTTTTGACATTATGGCTCGCCTTGGGCGTTGTGCCCGTTCCCCATTCGCAGCCCTGGGGTATCACGCCGGGCACTCTTGAGAAGCAAGTTCTTTGAAGGCTGAAAAATTATGATGTTTCGAACAAACTCAACTCCGACCGGGCCCCTGGAGGCTTTTCACCTCTGATTGTGGCGGCGGTATCGCGGCAGGCATCTTAGTCGCAGGTACAAGAAAGAATTTTGCGAATCAATTTCTTTCGGCGGATTTGGCTCCCCTTCCGCGCATGAGCCGATACTCAGCCACCGAACCTCGGACCCAAACGACAAATGGGGTATAACTAGGGGTATCGTTGCCCGGACCAAAAAGGATCGGAGCTGTTTAATCAATTAGTTGCCCGGGCATTCGACCCCCTTCCGCTCCTTCATCACTCCGTCCACACGTGTCCAAGGCCGTCCACCGTAAGCGGTTGGTGATCACCCCTTGTAATCGGACTCAGGGAGCCGATAGAGGTAGTTTGGCATTCATCGATATGCAGAAGGCTATCGACGATCCGGTCTGGGCGGCCGCCGGTGCACGCAATAACCCAAGCGCAGAACTTTGCGTGGCGCAATTGCTTTTCTGCTGGCGGGCCCATCGCTGGCCCATCATCCACATCCGCCGCGACTCGCGCGAACCTACCTCAAGCTTTCGTCCCGACGGCCCCGGGGCGCCCTTCAAGCCCGAAGCGGCTCCGCTGGCGGGCGAAGACATACTTTCCAAGTCCACGGCGAACGCCTTTCTGTCTACGGATCTCGAGGCGCTTCTACGCCAGCGTGGCGCTGGAGCGATCGTCGTCGCCGGCGTCATCACCAACAATTCCGTTGAATCCACGGTGCGCATGGCCGCCGAATTGGGGTTTGCGGTAACGGTTGTGGAGGATGCTACCTTCACCTTTGCCCGCATCGACCGTCGCGGGCGATTTTGGGCGGCCGAAGATGTGCATGCCCTGTCGCTGGCAAATCTGGAACAGGGCGGCTACGCGCAAGTCGTTTCAACCAATTTCGCTACGGGGCATATCCCCTAGCTAAAGCGCGGCGCCGGTATCCTCGCCGCGTGCCCGATTCGCCGACCGTCAGTGCAGCCGAAGCCGGATCTTGACACTGGCGTCGCGAGAATTCAGGTTATGAGGATGAAACCCGTAAGCCGCGCGAAGCGTCCCGAGAAACTTGAGCACACGGAAACCGAACGCTTCGTTCGCCGGGTCGATTGGAATCTCTTCCGGCAATTTCACGAAATTGTCCAATCGGGCAGCCTGAGTGCCGCCGCGCGCCGGCTCCATCTGCATCAGCCCGCGCTCAGCGCCGCGCTCAAGCGCCTTGAAGATCATCTTGGCGTCACGCTGTGCCATCGCACCGCGCAGGGGATCGCCTTGACGCCTGCGGGCAAGGAACTGCTGCAGTTGACGACGGACATGATGGAAGCAGTTCGGTTGGCGCCAAAATTGACCTCGCAGGCCGCGAAGCGCATCGAAGGCAAGATGTCGCTGCGCATGATCACCTACATCATCTGCCCCGAGCTGGATGAAGCTTTGTCATCCATTCACACGCGGCACCCGGACATCGAGATCATGGTCGAGGTATCGCCCTGGCAGAAGGTCATCGACGCCCTGCTGGCCAATGAATGCGATGTTGGCATCACCTTCGACGCGCGCCCACGTCCACCACTGTGCTACGAACCTCTGTTTCGGGAGACCCAGCAGCTGTACTGCTGTCGCTCACATGAGCTCTACGGCCAGATCATTCGTGAACCAGCAAAGCTGTCGCAGCAGCGCTTCATTCTGACCCAAGGCGATGAACCTGACGAACTGCGCCAGTTTCGCGAACGCTATGGGCTCGCCGGCAATGCCAGTGGACGCGCCGAGGACCTGCATGAGGCTTCGCGCTTGATTCTGCGCGGCATCGGCATCGGCTTTTTGCCCACCGTGGTCGGCGCACCCCATGGCACCGAGCGTCTATGGCCGCTGTTTCCGCCGCCGATTCTGCCGAACTACTTCATCTATCTCGTTTCCCATCCACCGGAACGCGTATCGGTCACCACGCAGCTGTTCCTGGATGAGATGCGCCGGCGCCTGCGGGCACGGGGTGATTCCGCACTGTTGTGAGGCGCAGCATCTGCTGTCTGCGCCAGAACTGAGCAAGGACTCTTGACCCATCAATAGGGTTTATACCCGCCATCGATCATCTCCGACTTCCGACCACTGATCCGCTGCCGGATTATCGGCTGGAAGCCAAGGAGGATACCGATTGGCCGAATCCACGCCCACGCTCGCGGCGATCGAAATTCCCTCGCGCCATACTTTGGGCATCGAGGTGCATTCGATCGATTACGTCGAGCACGGCGAGCGGCACGGCCATGTGCGCGACCAGCGCACCTTCTGGTTCACCGGCAACCTGCAGTTCCTGTCGATTTCACTGGGCTTCATCGGTCCAAGCCTCGGACTTTCCTTCGCGTGGACCTCCATAGCCGGAGTGCTGGGGATTCTCTTCGGCACGTTGTTCATGGCCTTTCATGCGACGCAGGGACCGGTGCTCGGGTTGCCGCAGATGGTGCAGAGCCGCGCCCAATTCGGATATCACGGGGTCCTCATTGCGCTGCTGGGCTCGCTGATCAACTACGGCGGCATGAACGTCGTGTGTGCGCTGCTGATCATGGGCGGCCTGCAACACCTGTTCGGTTGGAACCCCTATTGGGTATTGGCGATCACGGCGCTCTGGAGCATGGCGCTGGCGCTGCTCGGCTACGATTGGCTGCATCGGGCCTTCAAGATACTGTTCTGGATCAGCCTGCCGCTGACCGCGATTCTGACCGCGGCAATTGCCATCGGCAATGTCCCGCACGGCGCACCGGCCCGACTTGGATTCAGCGCAGTCGCATTTGGCGTGCAATTCGCTGCCGGCGCCAGCTACAACATCGCATTCGCGCCCTACGTCTCGGATTACACGCGCTATCTCAAAGAGGATACCAAGGCGTCAAGTTTGATCGTCGCGGTGTTCCTGGGCGCCTCCTCGTCGGCCTCCTGGCTTCTGGTATTGGGTGCGTGGCTGGCGACCCGGCTGAACGGCACTGATCCACTGGTCGCCGTCAGCACCGCCGGCGACGCCGTGCTTCATGGATTCGGCACCGTTCTCGCCATCGACAGTGTACTGGTGCTGCTCGCGGTCGTTTCAATCGACACCTATAGCGGCATGCTCACCCTGGTCACAGCCAGCGACAGCGTGCGATCCATCAAAGCCACGCGAACCGTTCGGGCGATATTCATTGGCGTCTTCACACTGCCCTGGGTGGTGGTGACCCTGATCGGCGGCCAGAACGCCATTGCCAGCCTGACGCTCACCTTGACCATCATCCTCTACATGCTGGTGCCCTGGACAGCGGTCAATCTTGTCGATTTTTTCTGCGTCCGGCGTGGCCACTATTTCATTCGTGATCTGTTCAATCCCCACGGCATCTACGGCCAATGGGCCTGGCGGGGACTGCTGGCCTACATGCTGGGGGCGGTGGCGATCGCACCCTTCGCGGTGCTCCCCAACCTGTGGACGGGCCCCCTGGCCGCCCGGATGGGTGGCATCGATATCGGGTGGCTGATCGGCCTGGTGGTGGCAGGAGGGTCCTACTACCTGTTCGCCAAGGGTCTGCGGCTCGACCTGGAACGGATCGCCATGTTCGGCCATGACCCGGCCGCCGCGGCGCGAATCGCGGTCGGCGGGAAATAGCCCGTGGCACCGCCTTCACTGCACAGCCCCCGGGCAATCCCGAGAGTTGCCGAGTTGCAGGGCCTTTGGCGCCGCCTGCTGATCAGCTGGCCCGACGGTACGCGCGATGAGACCACTCAAGTGCGATGGCTGCAGGGCCACAGCGCCTATACGGACCTGCGTCAGCCGGCATCGTTACCCACTTTCTCCGGCAAGCGCGGCCTATTGGACCTGTCGATGGAGGATTGCACGGCCCTTGCGCGGCAGGAAGGCTTTGCCGGTCACTTTCGCTTCGATGGCGGCTACTTTGAATGGGCGCGCTCCATCGACTATCAGCCCAAGCCGATCTATTCGGATGTGGGCTCACTGTGGTGGGGGGAGGGCAATGTACTGATCGAGCAGGGCCGCGACATCGATTATATCGAACACTGGCAGCGCCAGGATGCAACCGCGATCACGCCGGCCGCCGCGCTCACCCTTCGCGGGACCGACTGCGGCACCAAAGCCTCGCTACTGCGGGTGGGCTCTGTGTTCATGTTTGCGCGCGACCGTTCGATCATCCCACCGCCGCACAAGACCCTGCCCGAGTGCATGGCGGCGGCAACCTCGATTCATGAGGCGCGGGCCCTGATCGACTGCGAGATTTCATTCGGTGAACTGGGCGCGGAAGGCTTTCAGATCACGGCCTCAAGTCTTCCCTACCGCCGCGGAGATATCTTGAACCCTCAACAGAGCGCCAGCCACCTGATGCTGCGGGATCGAAGTCCGTCGGGCGCCGACATCACCCGTCGCTGGGAAATCCTGGCAGTGGAAGGCGATCCGCTCCTCGTCGCGGCCGGCACACCGCGCTTCGGAACCTAGGGCAGGGCTCGGCAATGCCAGAAGCGAGTATTCCAATCGTCGACATCTCGGCCCTGTATGGCAGCGATGCAAGTGCCAGGTTCGCCACTGCGCAGCAGCTGGGTGAGGCCGCGCGCAGCGCCGGCGTCCTGTACGTCACCGGGCATGGTCTTGCGCCCGCACTGTTCGATGAGTTGTTGCTGCAAACCAAGCGATTCTTCGCCCTGCCCATCGAGCAGAAAATGCAGGTCTACATCGGCAGGTCGCGCAATCATCGCGGCTATGTGCCCCAGGGCGAGGAGGTCTTCGCAGGTGGCACCAAGGACGTCAAGGAAGCCTACGATCTGGCCCGCGACCTGCCCACCGATGACCCGGACTATCTGTCCGGCGTTCCGCTTCTGGGACCCAACCAATGGCCGGAGGATCCTGCCTTCAAGTCGGCCATCAGCGGCTACTACGAGGCGGCCTTTGCCGTCGGACGCGCGCTCATTGGCGGATTCGCGCAGGCGCTGGGCGAAGCGGCCGATTTCTTCGAGCGCCATCTGCGAAAGCCGCCCTCGCAACTGCGCCTGATTCACTATCCCTTTGATCCTGATGCCGCAGATGCCCCCGGGATCGGCGCACACACCGACTATGAGTGCTTCACCCTGTTGCGCGGCACCAGTCCCGGGCTGGAGATCCTGAATGAGAAGGGACTCTGGATCGACGCACCGCCGGTGGAAGATGCCTTTGTCGTCAATATCGGCGACATGTTCGAGCTGTGGACCAACGGCGAGTTCGTCGCCACGTCCCACCGGGTCCGCAAGGTGTGCGCGGAGCGGTATTCATTTCCGCTGTTCTTCTCGGTGGACTATCACACCTGCATAGAACCGATGGCGCGCTTCGTCACGTCGCATCGGCCGTCGCGACCGGGAGTCGTCGCCGGGGAACATTTGTTCGCGCAAACGGCGCAAACCTTTACCTATCTGCGACAGCGGCTCGAAAGGGGCGAGCTCACGTTGCCGCAGTCCTCTGCCGCTCTGTCTTCGTTCGGTCAACAGGCGAAGCTCGGAGTGCGCTAACGCGATGTGAAACCCAAGGTGCATGCCATGAAGACCCCGAACTTAACCCCCCGATCCGGTCACTCGATGAAATTTCACTTGCTTGCAGCCGTCGCGCTGGTTCTGGTGGGGCAGGCGACGCCCAGTTTCGCCGACAGTGACGCGGCGAGCAGCGATTCACTCCAGGAGGTGGTCGTCACGGCCGAGAAACGCGATTCGACCGTACAGTCCACCGCCATGAGCATTTCGGCCGTGACCGGCGCGGATCTTCAGTCGCAGGGGGTCACCGGTCTTGCAGGAATCGCCTCGGAGATCCCCGGTATTTCCATGCGGACCTCGGGACCCGGGGAGACCGAACTGGAAATGCGGGGCATGGCCTCCGGCGGCGGCTCCTCACCGACGGTAGGCTTCTACCTGGATGAGACCCCCCTGACGCCGCCGGCCGCGGCGCTGAACGGCAAGGTGGTCATCGACCCGGATCTCTTCGACCTCAATCGCGTGGAAGTGTTGCGCGGGCCGCAGGGTACATTGTATGGGGCCGGCTCGATGGGCGGCACGATCAAACTGATCACCAATCAGCCCAATCTGGAGCAATTCTCCGGTCAGGTACAAGGCGTCGCATCCGGCACCGATGGCGGCCGCGGCAACTCCACCGGCAACTTCATGCTGAACATCCCGATCGTCAACGACCAACTGGGCATCCGTGTCGTCGGCACCGAGAAGTACGTGAGCGGCTGGATAGACCGAATCGTCGTCTCCCCGTTTCCGGAAGCCGTCGACCCTTGCAGCGCCTACTCAGCCGGCACTGCCACAGGATGCAACCGCGGCAATGTCCTGGCGCCGGGCACGACCCAGCAAGTCATTCCGGACGTCAACTGGGAATGGCTGCAGGCGGCACGGACCAGCATTCTTTGGAAACCGACGGACAACCTCAGCGTCGAGACGCTGATCATGTATCAGCGCATTTCCACCGGCGGCTACAATTTCTATGACCTGCCGCCCGGTATCGATCCGACGCTGGCGCATTATCAGCCGTTCAACACGCCCGAAGGCATGTCGGATAAAATTGCGCTTTACAGCACGACCATCAAGTATGACACCGGCTTCGCGCAGCTGACCGCGAACACCTCCTTTTGGACGCGCAAGGAGTCTAATACGCAGGATACCGCCGAAGCCCTGCGCAGCGACTTTGAGGTGTTCTACGGGGTGGACATTCTCACCCCGGTGAATTTCACCGAAATCGATTATTCAAGGCAATTCAGTGAAGAACTGCGTCTCACCTCAAAGGATGACGGCGCATTGCAATGGATCCTCGGCGCGTTCTACAGCAAGCTTACCTCCACCTTCGTCGACATCAATCAGGCAGCCGCCTTTGCCCCCGCTTCCGTCGGGGGCGCGGCGGCCAATCCGGACGGCATAGTCTATGATGCCGACAATCCCTATCACGTCACTCAATACGCCGCCTTCGGGGAGGCCACGTATCACTTCACCGATACCTGGAAACTGACCGCCGGACTGCGTTACCTGGACTACAGCACGCATGTCGATGAGAGCCAGGAAGGCAGCATCACCGCCAGCGGCAATGCGACAGCGACGACGGCGAGTTTCGCGACCTCAGCCTCCGGCGTTACGCCGAAAGTCAGCCTCGCATTCGAGCCCACCGGGGATCTGACACTGTATACGTCGGTGGCAAAGGGCTACCGACCAGGAGGTGTCAACCTGCCGTTACCACCCTTCTGCCAGGCGACCACGGAGACCTTCGCACCGGATACGGCCTGGAATTACGAGGTGGGTGAGAAGGCCCGCCTGTTCGACAACCAGATCAGCGTCAACGGGGACGTCTACCTCATAAAATGGAGCGACGTGCAGCAGCTGATCAACCAGGCCTGCGGCTATTCACTCACGGTGAACGCCGGGGATGGCAAGTCCTATGGCTCGGAGCTCGAGATCAATGCCAATCTCACGCCCCAGCTGCGCCTGACCGTCAGCGGCGCCTATACACAGGCGTACTTGAGTTCCATCAGTCCGGTGGCCGCACAGGTCTCGGCGACGCCCTTGCTGCCCGGACAGGCCATCCTGAATATTCCGCGATTCACGGAAAGCACCTCATTGACCTATACCAAGCCGCTCAAAGGGCAATACACCCTGGTCGCGCGGGCCACGAATTCGTACGTGGGCCCGTCCACGGATACCTCATTCAGCTACACGCATTTATCGCCCTACGACCTCATCGGTCTGCGGGCCGGCATCGAGCGCGACACGCTTTCCGTCTATCTCTTCATCGACAATTTGACTGACAAGCATGCCGAGCTCTCCACCAACACCACATCGCTGTCATGGATCGTGCCTTCCGTGACGCGCGTCGCCACGAACCAGCCACTGACCGGCGGAATCGATGTTACCTACACCTTCTAGACGGCCCGGAGTATGGCGCATATGACACAGCGCCCCTTTCATCTTGGTTGGTTCCTGAACTTCACGCCAGATGACTGGGACCTGCCCTTCGGCAATGGCGGCATGCCATTCGACGGTGGGTTCTATGTGGAGGTAGCCCGAACGCTTGAACGGGCGTGCTTCGATTACATGATGATCGAGGACAAACTGCTGGTGCCGGAAGCCTACGGTGGCAGCATCGAGTCCGCGCTGCGCCTGGGTATGATGGCCCCCAAGCACGACCCGGCGCCGCTGGCGGCGATCTGCGCCGCCGCCACGCGCCATTTGGGCACGGTCGTCACCCTGTCGACGCTCGCCTACCCGCCGTTCCTGCTCGCTCGGCTGTGCTCGACGCTGGACTCCCTATCCGGCGGTCGCTTTGGCTGGAACATCGTCACCAGCGCCGAGAATCTGGCGGCGCAGAATTTCGGTCTGGAGAAATTACCGCCGCGCGAACAGCGCTACGACATGGCCGATGAGTACGTCGATATCGTCAATCGACTCTTCGACAGCTGGGCCCCGGATGCCGTGATCCGGGATCGCGAGCATGGCATCTACGCCGATTGGGCCAAGGTCAAACCGATCAACCACAAGGGTCAGTATTTCAGCGTGCGTGGGCCGCTCAATACCGTGCGATCCCCACAAGGTCGGCCGGTGTATGTGCAGGCAGGGGGATCGCCGCGTGGCCGCCGATTTGCTGCCCGCCACGCCGACTCAATCGTTGCCGTATCCAACGGACTGCAGCAGATGAAGGCGTTCCGCGACGACATCCGGCGTCTGGCAGTTGCCGAAGGGCGCAATCCGGAGGAAATCAAAGTACTGTTTCTGGTGACGCCGGTGCTTGGCGAGACCGACGCGGAAGCACGGCAGAAGCAGCAGCGAATGGTTCAGCGTCCAAACTTCATCGAACAGATTCTGGCGATTATCTCAGCCATCACCGACATAGACTTTGCCAAATTCCACCTCGATGAGGTCCTGCCGCATCTGACAACCAATGGCGAGCAAGGCAGCCTCGATAAATTTCAACAGCCCGGAAGCGGCAAAACGTTGCGGCAATTGGTGCTGGAAGCCTCCGGTGGCTTTGCCGCATCCATCGAACTCATCGGCACCCCCGACCATGTTGCCGACCTCATGAGGGAAGCCATGGAGTTCGTCGGCGGCGACGGCTTTCTCATTACAACGCCTACCCAGCGCATGAACCGCTCGGATCTGATCTCAATAACCGACGGTTTGGTGCCGGTTCTTCAACGCCGGGGTTTGGTCCGCGCGGAATATCGCCACAAAATGCTGCGCGATACCCTCAGGGAGTTTTAGGCCTACGCATGGGGCGCTGTGGCACTCCCGGCACATATTGAACATAAGAAGCATTCGCGAGAATGTCTAAAAAAACGGGTCTCCATCGGGGCGCGGCCAGGGGAAAGGGCAAAGAAAAGCGGGAACCCAGTACTGCTTTTGGGTTTTGTGCGGCTGCGTAGCCAACGCATGTGATTTCCGATCCAGGTGGATGTCGAGCGCTGAAAGGTAATCACGCTCGTCAGGAACTTGGAGTAAAAGGTGGACATGGCCGTTCCCGCGCACAGTCGGGTCGCTTATGTCGCACTATTGATGTGCCTGTCCCTGTCACGGGTGCACGCCATCGCGATGATTGATCCTCCCATTCCACCGACGGCGACGGAAGTTCGGGACTTGCTGGCGGCGGCGATGCGCGGCAACGTGGACGCGGAGAATTCAATCGCTTCATATTACGAGAGGGGCCTCGGCGTCAAGCAAAGCGACTCTCTAGCGGGGAAGTGGTTTCTAAAGGCGGCCCAACAGGGCAACGCGGAGGCCATCGAAGCAGTCGTTTTTCGATATGAGACGGGTTTGGGTTTGCCACGATCCCACGCAAAGGCGGTGTTTTGGTACCGTCGAGGGGCGAGCAGTCGCAAACCGTGGGAGGTGGATGTACTGGCTACGGCGCTGGCAGGTCAGTATGCAAATCAAAAGGACCTGGCCAATGAAGCACTCTGGCTGCGCATCTGCGCCGACGCAGGAAACCTCCCGTGCACGCTGACCGTCGCGAAGGCGTACAGAAATGGATCCGACGGATTTCCACAAGACTACGGCAAAGGGCTCGCCGAATATCTTCGCGTTGTCGGTGATCCCCGATACCTGCAGTTCAGGCCAGACGATTGTCCGGAAATCCAAATTGCGCAGATGCAGGCATTGGGGCAGGGTGCGCCGGCCAGCTTTGCCACCGCAATGCTGTGGTATGTGGATGCGATGCAGAGAGGGCCTGATTGCAAGCAGGATGCGGAGTTTGCATTGGGCGGCCTTCATCGTACCGGAGGACCCGGTATGGCCCAGAATGACGAGCTGGCGGGTGTCTGGTACCAGAGGTCGGCTGACGATGGCAAGATCGAGGCACAACTGGTTCTGGCCGAAGTGTATCTTCAGGGCCGGGGTGTGCCACAGAGTGATCAACTGGCGCTGAAATGGTACTGGTGTGCGGCAACTCGCTCATTAGATTCACCCGCGCGCACGCAAGCCAGGCGGGAGCTCTTCGACTACCTTCAACGTGGCCGTGATGTGCCGAGGGATGACAGCGAGGCCGGTGCCTGGTACCGCGTGCATGCCGCTGCCGGTGACGTTTTTGCCTGGCGCATGCTGGCTCTCGCCCATGAGCTCGGTTTTCGCGCAACCGGCAGCCGCTATATCGCCTACACCATTGTCGACCGCTTACTTCGCGCTCACGTCATTTCGGATGATGACTTGATCATTGGGTGGGTTTCGAAGGCCGATACAGGAGGGCCACCCAGGCTGAAGATATACCACGCGGACCTTGGTGATCCGGTCGCGTTACTGAGCGCGATTGATGAGTATTCGGCAGTCGAAATCGCGCGTTCCAGTCGCATCTTCTACGGTGACTGAATCAGGGACAGGATATCTGGACTCCGGTTCGGCCATACTCCCTCCGCCCACGGGATCTGGCCCGTGAGCTACAGTGCGAGCCTGCTCATGCTCTCGATCGCCGGTGCCTTTGCGCTAATCGGTCTGGGTTCCCGGTACATGTTCCGGGAAAAGTGAGCGGACCCTTTTTAACGGCGGCACGTGGCGCAGGTAGTGGTGAGCAGGCGGTCCCAAGGGAAGATGCGGAGGCAGAGGAATAAAGCCAGACTGCCGGAGTGAGAGATTGGCTGGTTCACTCGGGTGGCGTTTTCAGGAAAAACATATCCTGAAAGCGTTTGCGATAGCGCCGGCTCAGCCGTAAGCGGACCCCGGAATCCAGCGCGACCTCGTACTCGCCGCCACTCTGCAACTCCAGGCTGCCGACCTTGTCGCGATTCACGATGATCGAGCGATGGATGCGGACGAACTTGTTTTGGTCCAGATCCTGTTCAAGTTCCTGTAGAGTCCGGCGCACGATGTGGGTGGTGTCGCCGACATGGATGCAGGCATAGTAACTGGCCGCTTCTATCCAATCGATCTCCGACACGTTCACAAACAGCGTCCGGCCGCGGTTCTTGACGGCCATGCGAGTCAGGGCGCGACGCGTTTGCGGTGCGTCGGAGAAAAATCTGTCCTTGGCGCGCTTCAGGGCGCGCTCGAAGCGCGCGTCGTCGAAAGGCTTTAGAAGATAATCGAGAGCGCCCGCTTCGAATGCACGCAGGGCATAGGTATCATAGGCGGTCACAAAGATCACGGCCGGCGGCATGTCGCCGCCCAGCATTTCGAGCACGTCGAAGCCATCGCACTCGGGCATCTGCACGTCAAGAAACATCAGGTCCGGCTTGGAGCGTTTCGTCTCCTTGATCGCCTCCGGCCCCGATTCGCATTCGACGATGGTCCCAATGTCCGGGTCGCGGCGGAGCAGGACGGTGATATTGCGCCGCGCCAGGGCCTCATCGTCGACCACCAATGTCCGCAGCCGCGCCATTTACGCCTCCACGAGCGGCAGGGTCACCACCACCTCGACCCCCTCGGGATCGCCGCGCCCCAACGTCAGCTGGGATCGACTGCCGTAAAGGATCTGCAGCCGCGTGCGAAGATTGCCGATGCCGACGCCGGTGCGCGCCGCATCGAAATCCTCACTTGCAAACGGGCCGTCGTTGTACACGCACAGGCGCAGAACGCCGTCATGTTGCGAGCCGCTGACGCGAACCGTGCCTCCGGCCACGCGCTTGGATATGCCATGCTTGATGGCATTCTCCACCAAGGGCTGCAACAGCAGGTTCGGAACCTTCGCGCCCAGAAGCTCCTCCGGAATGTCGAGACTCACCTTCAGGCGTTCCCCGAAGCGCAGTGTCTGGATGTCGATATAGCGCTGCAGATACTCGACTTCTTCCGCGAGGCTCACCCGCGCTTTGTGGGAACCCTCCAGAGCTCGCCGCAGAAACTCACTCAATCCGACGATCATGTCGACCGCCGCCTCGTTGCGCCGATCGCGTACCAATCCGGCGATTGCGTTGAGCGTGTTGTACATGAAGTGCGGCTCTATCTGCCGGCGCAGCGCTGCAAGCTGTGCTCTGGAGAGTTCCATATTGAGGCGCATGGTGGTAACCAGCTCGCTGGCAAGCTTCTCGCGCGCATCCACGACATAGGTAACCGTCAGTATCAACGTATAGGCGATCAGGAGAATGAGGGCCTGGTCGAGCACCAACATGCCCCAGGTGTCGGTAAATGTCGGCCACTTGTGTTGCTCAAAAGGATTGAACTGCATTTGCAGCAGGGTGTACCAGGTTTCGGACACGGCGGTGATGGCAGCGAACGCCGCGAGATGAATCGCGACTGCACCCAGCTTCACGCCACGTCCGATCGGATACTTCCGCGCCAGATGGATGACGAAGGGGGTGGCCAGTGCCCATGGCAACCACGATGCGAGCGAGGTACCGAAAATCGGTAGCCACGGAAGATGTCTCGGGTCGGCCTGCATGTGAAGCACGGATTGAATTGCGTCAACCAGCCCGCCTGCGCTCCAGATTGCGGCAATCCAGAGCCAACGGGTGGAGCGCACGGGGACGGAGCCGTCGGTCATGGTCGACACAATACACAAAAACACTGGATCGGCGCATATATGCAGCGAACCGCCCGCCCGGTGCAGCGAGCGGTCTTGGTCGGTCCGGCAGGTACACCTATATTGGGGCTCCAGATTTCGGGCGGTTTGGGGTCAATGAGCATATGGGTAGGGCATCTGATTCAAGGATGACCGCAGCGAGGGCCGGCGGATGAGAGCCGTGACCATCATATTGGCGGTGCTAGTGGGTGTCATTGTGCTGCTGGCATTCATGAGCGAAATGCATGACAGATGCGGATCGTCCTGCTGCCACAGATTGCTCCTGGCACAAAGAGCCTTTCGTTAAGTTGAAGGGATTGCACGATGAAACTCTATACCGCGGATCTCAGTCCCTATTCTGCCCGCGTCCGCATGCAGATCTACGCCAAGGGCATACAGGACATCGGCTTCGAACTGCCGGAACATTGGGGCATGCCGAGGTTCCGCGAGCGCTTTCCGATCGGGCGCATTCCGGTTCTCGATATCGATGGCGACCTGATGCCGGAATCCGAGGTGATCGCAGAATATCTTGAAGCGATTTATCCCGAGCCTTCGCTGCTCGGAGCCACTGCGCGCGGGACCGCGCATATCCGCATGCTTGCCCGTATTGGCGACATCTACATCATCAACAACATGTTCATGCTGGCCCGTCAGACAGGGGCGCTGTCCCGTCAAACACCCGCGGCCGCACGCAGCGATGGCGTCAGCGAGCAGCTCGCCGTCGAGGTGATGCGAAACCTCAAGGCGCTCGACAGATTCATCGGTACCGATGGTTTTGCCAGCTGCGGACGCATCACTTTGGCGGATTGCGCGCTCGTGCCCGGACTCTTCTTTGTCGAGCATCTCATGCCGGCAGTCGGCGTCGACCCGCCGATTCCGGCAATGGCGAAGGTCGCGGCCTATTGGTCTGCAATCCAAAGGAACGAACACGCAGCGCGAGTGTTGATCGAACTTAACCGCGGCCTTGAAGAACGCCGTGAAAAGATCCGCAGCGGCGAATTGGACCGGTTTCGCGCCATGAGGGATGCCGCGCAGAAGGCAGCGGACGCGCCACTGTGATGCGGTGCGAGTGGCGCGATTTCGATGGCCGCTCCCCAGGGGAATCGATTTCACAACAGGAGAAGAGAAGATGACTACGGCGGCACGGGCCCAGGATGAGCGCGCGTATGCCGATGGGCCCGTCACTGAGCTGAACTACTTACTGATTGAGTACGGTAGATTTGAAGATTACATCGATTGGCTCAATTCGACATGGAAGCCGACCATGGAAGCCACGAAGCAAGCCGGGCTAATCATCGATTACAAAGTCTTCAGGGCCATACCAAGATCACCCGATCAGCCCAATATAATATTCATGATCACTTATCAAAACATGGCGGCCTTGGATAAGGGCGTCGAACTCGAGGCAGTGGCCAAGAGAGTAATCGGTAGCACCGAGGTCCAGAACAAGGCCAGAGTGCTGCGGAATGAATACAGAAAAAATCTGGGCAGTGAATTGATTCGCGAACTTATTCTAAAATGAAGTCGGACCATCGGCGTCAGTATTCGCAGGAGTGTGCCATGAACAAGACTGCAATTGTCTCGCCCGAGCTGGCCCCGCCGGTGGGGCCGTTTTCCCAGGCGATCGAAGTCGGCGGTTTCCTCTACTTCAGTGGCCAGGTCGGCCAGGACCCGGCCACCGGCAAGGTGGTCGAGGGCGGTATAGTGGCGCAGACGGAGCGCGTCTTCCAGAATCTCGCGGCGGTGCTCAAGGCGGCCGGCACGAGCTTTGATGACGTTGCGCGCGCCGGGGTATATCTCACGAGCATGAGTGACTTCGGGGCGATGAATGGTGTCTACGCAAAGTATTTCAGTCAGCCCTTTCCGGCGCGTACCACGATCGCGGTGACGGCGCTGCCGCTTGGGGCTTGCGTTGAGATCGATCTCGTCGTCAAGGCTTGAGGCGACCGACGATCGTAAGGAGTGCAAGATGCAGCAGTACCGGGGCGGATGTCATTGTGGCGCTCTTGGAATCCTCTATGGCACCGACATTGATCCCATGTACTGGCCTCTGCGACACGACGGCTGTTCGTTCTGTCGTCGCCATGGCGTGGTTGGCACATCGGACCCGGCGGGCGAACTTTCCCTCAAAATCGAAGATCCCGCCAGGGTTCGGTACTATCGCTTTGCCCATCGGACCGCGGACTTCCTGATCTGCGGTGAATGCGGGGTGTTCGGTGCCGCAATCACGGACACGGGCCAAGGAAAGCGCGCAGTCGTCAATGCGCGCGTACTTGATGGCGTGTCGTTAAATTGGGCGTCGGTGACCGATGTGCACTTCGATGACGAAAGCCCGTCACAGCGTGCCGAGCGACGACTCCGGCACTGGACTCCCGTGGTGATTGACCTGAGGGGATGACCGGATCTCGCAGGAGCGCAATGCGGCGGGCCGGAGTCAGAGGATTGCGGCCATTTTCTGCAGCAGTCTGCAACAAACGCTGGTCTGCTGTACTGCGTCATGATATGTGTTCCGCATATTTTACCAACGCCCTATAATAGCGAAGGCCAGCAAAGAACAAGCTTCGGCGCGAATTCGGTTCGTGACGCGGAAGCGATGGGGGTCGACATTCTATGAAGCTGCTTTCAGCGTTATGCGCCCTGGTATTGCTCACAGGCCAGGCTGTCGCTGGCGAGCCGGTCTGGCGCATTGCGACGACCCCCAGCTACCGGATCTTGTCGCAGCTCGACGACCGCGACACAGCGGAGTGGATGCGCGATTTCGATCAATACATATTGTCAGTATCCGACCTGCTGCGGATGGACGTGCGGCAGCTACCGCCGCTGACCGTCATCGTATTCGCGCGCGACAAGGACTACACCCCCTACAAGTTGATGCGCCCGAATGGCACAACCGCCAATGTGGGCGGGCAATTCGTTTGGCACCAGACGTGGAGCATGATCGCGATGGCGTACGACGCCCAGGATGATCAGTCGCGCCGGGCAATCCACCACGAGGCCACGCATTGGTTGATGAGCATTGATCAGTCTGCGCAACCCGCATGGTTCAGCGAGGGGATCGCCGAGCTGTTCTCCACCTTCGAGCGCCATGGCGACAAGGTTGCCTGGGGCAAGCCCATAGCCGAGCACCTGACGACGCTGCGCGATTCCGGACTCATGCCACTGGAGACCTTCCTGGTGCAGCCCAGCGCGCTGTTCGACCGAGACGATCACACCGACGAATTCTATGCACAAGCCTGGGCTTTCACGCACTTTCTCATGTTTTCGGACAATTACAGTCGTCGGCCATTGATGATCAAATTCCTGCAGACCTATCGAACCGAGTCCGGGGAAGCAACAGTCAAAGCGGTGTTCGGGCAGTCACTGCCCGATACCGAGCACGCCTTTCATGTGTACGTCAATGAGCGCCGGTGGACCTATGTCACGCAGCCCGTGAAAGTGGCGGCCGACCCACCGCCGCTGCAGAGCGCACCGCCGGCGATCGTTCAGGCCTCATTGGGATTTCTGGCGTTGGGTGCCGGCCGGCCGGAGCTGGCCAAGCAACATGCCGATAAGTCGGTGGAGCTTGATGGCGCCGCCCCCGAGGGCCACGCACTGCTGGCCTATCTGGCACAGGATGGCAGTCACACCGAACTGGCCGCGACCGAGGCCGACGCCGCGCTCCAGCGCGGCTCACGGGACAGCGGCTTGTACACGCTGTTGGGCGATTCGTATGTGGAGGGAACAAACAGCCTCAAACCCGACGCGCAGCGCACGCGTGTGTCGATGTACGAAAACGCCATCAATCTTTCACCCTGGCGCGTCGACGCCTATGATCGTCTGAGTGAAGCTCTGCTTTCGCTGGAGACCCCCCGGCTCGAAGATGCAAAATTCCTGGGCGTCGGCATTCGCGCCTTCCCGGGTGATGATTGGCTGCGCGTGGGAAACGCCGTGGTGACGGAGCGGCTCGGTCAGCGCGCTGAAGCCATGCAGGCCATTGAGGCGGTACTGCGACCTGACAGCAAGCTCGACCCACAGCAGCGAGAATTTGCCTCGAACCTCAGGGCCCGCTGGCTGGTTGCGGATCTGAATTCTGAATTGGCCGAGGCGACGGACAAGCACGACTTTACCGGGGCGCGGGCGATTCTCGCACGCTACCGGGACCGGATTGGAACGAACGCTCAACTGGAATCCTTTTTCAAGGACAGCGACGCGCGCTTGACGCAGAATGAGCTTCTGGCGCGCTACGAGTCTTTGATTCACGATAAGAAAAAGACCGAAGCGCGCGCCGTCGCCCAGCAATTGCTGGCAATCCCGGATTTGCCCGCGCCGATGCGCCGCTATGTGGAGCAGCAACTCGCCGCTGGGGGCCGAGGGTCCTCTACCGGGGACTGATCGGATGAGGCCATCTTCTTGCAGCGGACTGTGCGAAGGGGGCTCATGCGCGGCACCTTGTGGTCGAGCGGGGTGAGCGGCGTTTTGGCGGGCCTCATGCTGCTGGCCTGCGCCACGCCCGGCACCGGCTCGGCACAGACCCGGCAGCGTGGCGCCCCGACGGCAATTGAGCTGCGCGCGCAGATCGAGGCGGCATTGGCGGCAGGTAACACGAGCAGCGCAGCAGAATCCTTTCAGACCTTGGTGGCACGCTATCCCGCCACCCTCAACGCACTGTCCTATGAGGAAGTGGGCCGGCTGGTGAGCACGCTGCGCGGCGACGCCCATGGACAACCGCGTCGCGCGGCCCTCGAGGCGCTGTTTGCCCTGGGCTGGAAGACATCATACAACCTGGAACCCAGCAGCTACTGGCTCGAGCTGACACTGATGCGTCTGGAGGACAACGATCTGGCCGGAGCGCGCGCGGCCGCGGCCCGCATCACCGAACCCGTGCAGGTCGTTCGGCTTTATTGCGATCGGCGTTTCGATGCAATCGTGAATCGGCAATCCATGAAAGAGGAGATTCGACGGGCTGCGAAATTGGAGGTGACCCGGTATCGCGAGGCCGTGAAGCACAAGCCCCGATCTCTTGCCACAGTGGCGCGCTTGCTGCATGCGCTGCAGGTCGAAGGGAATTATCTGGACGCCATAGCGCTTGCCCAGACGGTCGATGCCCGGGTGAGCGAGGCACAGAAGCAGGGCGTCAAACTCTATGACGATGAAGGGGAACTGCGTTGGGTGCTCGACCAGCTTGCCAATGCGCTGTGGAATTCGGGTGCGTTCGAGGAGGGCGCCCAGGTCATGGAAGGGGCGCGGCGCTTGCGTGAGTACGGCAGACCCAATGTCAGCCAGAGATTGAATCTGGCGCATATGTACGCCGGGTTGGGTCTTTCCCAGAAGGCGCTGGACGAGGTGGTGGCCATTGATACCGACCCGCATTCGATTTCACCCTACGGCTTGATCGTGCTGCAGGGTGTCTACCTGAAGGCCGCCCTGCAAACTGGCGACCGCATCGCCTTAAGTGGGGTCCTGACTTATCTGCGCCAGCATGAGGCCGACGCTCCTGCCACGGTCATTGACTTCTTCGTTCAAGCCGGTGTTACAGGCGAGGCCGACGCCCTGATGCGAGCCACCCTGGCCGATCCCAAGCAACGCGGGACCCTGCTCGTGGATCTGCAGTCGTATGCACCAAGGTCCCGAACTCCGCTGGAGAAGCGATACCACGAGCATTGGCAGAACTGGGCCAATCGAGCCGAAGTGCAGAGTGAGCTCGCCAAGTGGGGCCATCTCGACACGTATCCGGTCCCGCAGCTATGAGAATGACACGCGGCATGTACCGAGGCGCCATCCTCACACTTGTTCTTTGTGGCCAGGCGCACGCTGCGAATCCAAGCCACGGCGAGGAGATATTCAAGACCACCTGCGCCGCATGCCATGTGGCTGAGCGCAACCCCTCGCGCGCCGACCTGGCCACGCGGACCGGGCCGAACCTGTGGGGTGTGATCGGGCGCAAAGCCGGAATCTACAAGGACTACGCGTATTCCTACGCCATGCGTGCGTCCGGCATCATCTGGACGGATCAGCAGTTGGGCCGCTATATCGCTGCCCCACAGAAGACCGTGCCCAATGTGCGCATGAATTTCCCGGGTCTGAAGAATCCCAATGACATTCAGGACGTCATTGCTTATTTGAAGACGCTCAGATAGCGGTGGGTCGCCAGGCTAGGAGATATAAAGAGATCCGAGATAGGCGGTCAGACGGCCCATGATCAGCACCCCGGCCCACACCACACAGGTGAGCGCGGCGAAGCGTGCGCCGGAGACCGCAATCGCGCCAGCGGCTTCCCAGACTGGGATCTCGCGCCGCAGGTAGCGCTGGTAGAAGATTGTGACGATCACACCCGTGACCACCAGCGAAAACTTTACGTCGAAGACGCCATCCGTGAGGTAGCGCGCGGGCTTCGTCATCCACAGTGTCACCCCGCTCAGCACCTGGCACACCACACCCGCCCAGATGAATGGAAAGAAGCCCCGGATCGAGCTCAGCGGGATAGTGCGGAAAAAACCGAACAGGCGCAGGCCGATGATCAAGATCAGGCCCACCACGGTCGCATTGCCGAACGCGTGTATCGTCAGGGCGATAGCCCAGCCCCATCCTTCCCGGACCCAGGTCGCATAGGCGGAGTCCTGGAGATATTGCAGAAAGTGCAAGACGCCTCCCCCTTATCGATCCGCCTCGTCCACGGCCTTGTTCAGGAAGTACACGGCCGTGAATGCGCCGACTACGACGCACGCCGACACGGCGACCACCATCAAGAATACCTGCATTGGACGATCTCCTTCGCGCAATTCGATTATAGCGTCACGTAGGGCAGCAGACGGCCGCCCATGATCACGATGATCCAGGAAGCGAACACCAGCACCGCAACGGCCTTGGCGCTGACCGTGGCATCATCGCCCGCCTTTACCTTCCACAGATCATCCGACAGCGAAAAATACAGCACGGCAATGGCGCCGATCGGCAGAAAGAACATCTTGGGCCAGAAGGACGGCTCGTTCACATAGCGTCCCGTGTCGGCCATCAGCATCAACATGCCGGTGAATACGTTCATCATTACGCCGAACACGCCAAGCGGCAGCAACCGGTGTACGCCCGAGAACGGGATGGACTTGAACAGGCCCAGGATGCGCAGGCACACCACCAGTACCGTGGCGAATACCAGGGTGTAGCCAAAGAAATGCACGGTTTGCCACGGCACGAACCAGATCACGTTGTTGATCAACTGTTCGATCACGGTGCTCCAGCCGAGGGTCGGATCGGTGCGCAGGAGTTCACCTGCCACGTGGATCTCCGGATGGTTGATTTGCCCGCCACGGTGGCCGGTCTCGGCCATCACGGCCAGCGTGAGGATCGCCAAGATGAGGGTCAGATAGAGCGAGAAATTCGAGAACCGGCGCAAGTAGCGATAGCGCCACAGCTCGATCCAGGCCACGGCGCCGGTCGCGCCCAGGCCGAACAGCGAGATCAGTGCCCAGTCGCGATGCGCGTTGATCGCGGCCTGGGAGATGCCCGGCACCGGCGGTTGCGTCAGGGAAAACATCGCCGCAGCGCCGGTGACGTAGGTTGGCGCACCGAGGATGCCGCAGATGACGAAGGCTATGAGGCCCGCCCGCATCATGCCCTCGTTGCGGCGGATGAGGCCGAGGCAGAAGAAAAAGAGCGTGAAGACGAAGCCGACCGTGGGGAAGTGGTTGAGGATGACATGGATATGGGCCCAGACCGTGGGTGTGCCCATATCGGGCGTCGGCAAGCTGAATTCACGGTGGTGATTGATATCCCAGCCTATCCAGGCGGCGGCGCCCATCAGCACCACGGTGATGGTTTCCAGCGCCAGCACCGCCTTCAGTGCGGCGGTTGGCACCGTGGGCCTGTGCTGTCCCCGCCATAGCGCGACCCAGGCGGTCAGCCCGGAGAGCACCACTGCCGCGATCGCTGCCAGCGACCATAGATAGTGCGCGTGCACCTGCTGCTGAGAGGTGAAGGGCCGGTCCGCCAGCTGGGGCAGGGCCCCATGCCCGCTGAGATAGGTCGGCAGGGCCAGAACCCCGAGGCAGCCGAAGACGAACAGGCAGGCGCGCTTTAGGGTCTCATTGCCGCTCGCCAAGGCGGCGATGTAGAAGCCTAGGGCGAATATCAACCCGACCGAAGGGAACACGCTGACCAGCAGGTGCAGGTGCGACCAGGATTCTGGAATCAAGTGCATCCACGTTTCCTCGCGTCATTCTTGGTGTGGCGGCGATGCAAGATATCTTCAGCGCGTCGATGCACCATCCGATTTTCCCCCTCTATGCCGCTTAATGCACTTGCTGCGGCGAATCTTAGTGGAGTTCTACGGGTCGAGCGATGCTGGCTTAGGAACGCCGCAAAAGCTGCCCTGCGCGTCACATGAAACAAGTCATTGATTCCACGGACTATTAGGGGAACCCCCAATGGGAAAACCCGGCCTTTGGGCGCCCGCCAGTTGTTGCCAATTCCACGCCGCCTAATGGTCGGGACTGCCCGGATGTTATCTCTTCGCGAGAAACGCTCGCCCGAAGGCCTCGCTTGCCCGATCGATCACGCCATTGAATTGTTCTCGCAGCCCCGGGGTCATCCGGATCATGCGTGAGCGCGCGTCTCCCGGGTTCTCGAGTTCCTCAAGGTGGCCCTCGGCGATGGCTTGGCGTACATACTTCATGGCCGTCTGCAGGCTCACGCCCTGTACGAGGTCGTAGGCATCGGTTTTGGTCACGGCATCATTCCCGCGCAACCACAGCTCGGTGAACAGGCGCGAAAAGTAGATATCGCCCAGGCCCACCCGGTGAAAGGCGGAGACCCAGGCATCGTCGAGCTCGCGCAGTGCGATCAGGAAGCGCTTTCGCCGTTCCTGCAGCCCCCGTGCCATATTCTTATTGGCCAAACATCACCTTGCCGGCATCGCAAAGTGTGGATCGTAGTCGATTGACTGTGTGCCGGTCACGCAATCCGTTGGCGTCTCACGCCGCGGATTCCGCGCGCACGGCCGCGGCAATTCTGGAAATGACCTCATCCGTGATCATCACGCCCTTCTCTACGGTGGCGCCGCGGGCCGAGGACAGCACACCGGAGGCGGGTACCCACTCCAAGTGCGCTGGATAGGTCTCATAAGGCGGGAAATTCGCGGGCGGCTCATCCGGGATCTGCGCCAGCTGCACCAGATCGGGGTAGAGGTGCAGCATCATCGAGGTTTCGATCACCGCGGCATGCTCAAGCGCAAATCCGGGAAACCCCGCTGGAAATGCCCTGGCAAGGGTGCTTTCGGTGCAAAAGTCCCAATAGTCAAGCCGCATCACCCGTAGTGTCGCACCGGGGCAGTCACGAAGCCCCAGATCGATTCCCTCGATCAGAAACCACTGATTCTCGTAGTGGCCGTTGACGATCACCAGCTGCTGTACACCGTGGCGTACGAATTCGCGCACCGTGTCGCGCGTCTGGCCGATGAGTGTTGCGGCATCGAGGCTGGTGGTACCGGTGAAATGCTGGCCACCGCCGCATTTGGGCTGCGATTTGTAGCCATAGGACAGGGCCGGGGCGACGACGCCGCCGACCTGGGTGGCGACGCCGGTGGCAATCGCGCTCGCCAGCAGCGCATCGGTTCCTAGCGGCAGATGCGGGCCATGCTGCTCCAGCGCGCCCACCGGCAGGAGCACCGGCGCCTTCCCCGAGCCCACGCGGCTACGGTACTGCGGCCAGCTCATGCGGTTCATCTGCACGGCATGCCGCGCGGAGCCATCGGTCTGCCCGGTTTCATAGCTATGACTTGTCATTGGATGGGTTCTCGCGGCGCTGGCTGCCCTGAGCATAAACAAAGGGCGCAATTAAGGTACAGAATTGTATATAAAAATGTTTCCTTTTGCCGGGGCCGCGACGTATGCTTGGCTCCGGAGGTATCGAGCCATGAATGCCGCAGCCCAAAGTGTGTCGCCGACGCTGTTTCGGGACTGGGCCGATGCCAGAGCGCATAGTCTGGTGCTGAGCTATGTGCTCGTGGGGTGGCTTGGTTCATTCGCGCTCATGGCCTCCCATGCCGTCGTACTCGACATTCTGGGCGTCGTCTTGTGCGTGCACACCATGGTGCTGGCCGCCTATCTGGTCCATGAGGCCGCTCACCAGACGCTCTTTATCAGCCGCGGCGCGAACCAATGGGTTGGCGAGACGATGAATTTCATCGCGAGCTCCGGGTGCGCCTCCTTCGAGCGCATCCGTCACATTCACATACGCCATCATCTCGACCGCGCCGATCTGGTGTGTTTCGACTTCAAGGACCTGATGCAGCGCCGGCCGCTGGTGCGCCGCACGCTGCAGGCATTCGAGTGGGCGTACATACCGGCGGTCGAGATCCTGATGCACCTACAGGTGCTGGTGCGGCCCATGTTTGTCCGCACGCAGCGCCAGCACCTGCCGCGGGTGCTGTTCATGCTGGGACTTCGACTGGGGCTGCTGGTGCTTCTTGCGAGCTGGTCGCTGCGGGCAGGGGTTCTCTATGGGCTTGCGGTGCTGCTGGAACTGCATGTGCTGAACTTCTTTGACGGGTTCCATCACACCTTCGAGCAGCTGGTGATAAAGCCCGAAGAACCGGTGTCAATGGCCGGGCGGGATCGGGCCTACGAGCTGGACAACACTTACAGTAACCTGATCTCCCAGCGCTTCACCTGGCTCAACTCACTCACCCTCAATTTCGGCTATCACAATGCCCATCATCAGCGGCCCTCATTGCCGTGGTGGCGACTGCCTGCCCTGCACCGCGATCTGTACGGCGAGAGATCGTTGGCGGTGCTGCCGGTGCGCGAGCTCCTGGCAACCTGGCACCGCAATCGGGTGCGGCGCGTTTTTGCGGAGGACTACGGCACTGTGGGTACGGGGCCCAACCGCGCCGCGAGTTTCGTCGGCACGCACGGAGTCTCATTTCTCACCGTGATCTGATGCCGAAGTGACTGCGCTTTTGGGACGACAGGCGGTGCTGACGGGTGCCTCAGGCGGCATCGGCGCGGCGATTGCCCGGGAGCTCATGGCGCAGGGCGCCACGGTTCACGGCATCGATTGCGACCCCGACGGCCTTGACGCTCTGGCTCAGGAATTCTCCGGCCGCTTCCTTCCTTACCGTGCCGATCTTGCTGACCGAAGCGCCACCGACCGTATGCTCGGCCCGCTGCACACGGTGCTTGCCGGCCGCTGCGACATCCTGGTCAACAACGCCGGCATCGCGCGGGTGCAGGCATTCGTCAGTACCGAGGATGCGCTGCTTGACCGGCTGCTCGCGGTGAACTTCACAGCGGTTTTCCGCGTGACTCGTGCCCTGGTTCCGGCCTTGCGGGCCAGCGGTCGGGCCAGCGTGATCAACATTGCCTCGGAGCTGGCACTGATCGGTCAGCCAGGTTATACGGCCTACACGGCCACCAAAGGCGCCATCCTCGCCTTCAGTCGCGCGCTCGCCATCGAGCTGGCGGCCGATGGCATCCGGGTGAATGCGGTATGCCCGGGGCCCATCGACACCCCGATGCTGGCGGGTGAGTTCAAGGTCGCGGACGATCCGGTCGCGGCGCGTGCCGCGGAGATTGCAAGCGTTCCTCTGGGCCGACTCGGGGTACCGGGTGACATTGCGGCTGTCGTGGCCTTTCTCGCCAGCGATGCGGCCGGCTTCGTGACCGGCGCCGCCTGGCCGGTGGACGGCGGGAAAACGGCACGCTGAGCGGCTCGGAAACTGAACAACTTCAATGCGCTATGGCGGGAGCCGGAAGACCGTGACCGTGGTATTGCCGCCACCGATTTCAGGGGCTACCAGGTTGTATACCCCGACGATGCCCGAGACGATCGCCACGTTTTGCCGGCCGCGGGCGCTGTAGGTCACCACGCCACCACCGGCCGGCCCTCCCAGGTCACGCCGCAGCAGTACCTTGCCGGATCTGGCATCCAGCGCCAGCAGATCCCCGGTCAGCTCACCGGTGAAAATGAGATCGCCGGCCGTGGTCGTGACGCCGGCGATCTGGGGTTTGGCGGCGTCGTAGCGCCATTTCTCGTGACCGGTGGCCGCATCGAAGGCAGTGAGGCGGCCGCGGGCGGCAGACCAGGGATCGAACTTGGTTTGGCCGCCGAAGTAAAAGCCGTTGGTGTGCTCCTTCTGGGGATCAGGGGGCGTCGCATCCTTGTTGAACTGCGCGCACCAGTCGGTAGCCGGGACGATCAGCAGGTTCTGCTTGGCATAGTAGGAGGATCCATTCCACTCCTCACCGCCAAGCGTTCCCGGGCACACGCGCACTGGCGTTCGGGTTATGGGAGCTGCGGTGTTCAGCCGATTCGTGAACGGAACGGTATAGATAATATCCTTGGAATCACGGTCCAACAGTCGCAGTAGTCCGTCCTTGCCGGTACTGGCGATCACATTGCGCGTTGCCCCATCGATCGTGGTCCGGAAGAGCGGCGCAACATGTGAGACATCGTAGTCATGCACGTCATGCGGCACGAATTGGCGGTACCAGGCCAGATGTCCCGTCTTGGCATCCAGGGCGATCAGCGAATTCGTATAAAGATTGTCGCCGGGACGGCCATCATCATAGAGATCCGGCGCGGCGTTGCCGCCGGGTACATAAAGCAGATTCCGCTGCGTGTCAAAGGACATCGGCGTCCAGAGGTTGCCCCCGCCGTGTGCGCGGGCGGACGGATCCGGGCCCCAGGTGTCTGCGCCCGGTTCGCCATCCTGGGGCACGATGTTGAAGCGCCATACCGGCTTGCCGTCACTGAGACGGAAGGCGCCCACCCAACCACGCGCGGCGGTCTCGGCGCCGGCCGGTCCTATATAGATCAGATTGCCGCGCACCAGCGGTGGCATGCTGATGAAATAGCCTTCCTTCGGGTCGGCAATCTGCCTCGCCCAAAGCGTATGCCCGTCCTTCGCATCGAGTGCCAGAAGAAAACCATCATTGGTGCCGCGAATGATCTTGCCCTGTGCAAGCGCCGCGCCGCGCTGTGAGTTCAACGGTTCGTGGCCGCGCGGCGTCCAGGTGCTGGACCAGAGCAGGTGGCAATCGGCGCCATCGACCGCCACGGTGTAGTGGGCCGTCGTCAGGTACAGGGTGCCGGCGCTCACGATCGGAGCGGTTTGGGACGGCTCCTTGTCGGGAAAGGAATACGAGCAGGCTTTGACGAGCTGCGCGACGTTTTGGGTCGTGATCTGCTTCAGATGGGAGTAGCGCGTTCCCGCCAAGTCGTGGTCCACGTACACCCAGTCGTCATCGGTCGAGGTGCCGGGACTATCTTGGGGGGACGCGATAACGGGCGCTGCGCCACATAGGAGCAGCAGGGCGAGGGGAATCGCCGCGAGCCTGCGGATCCCGGGCGCGGTGATGGAATGCAGCACACTGGAATGCGAAATGCTCATGACCTGCCCCTCTTTCTTTGAATCGGAAACTCTCGTGTGCCAGTGTCGGAGTTGATTGAGCCTATTATCGCTCTTCACGGGCGTTTCTGCTCTCCCTCGTTACCCAAGTCACGGGTAGGTCACGACGTCCGTGTCCTCGCACAGGGTTTCTTCGTCGGAAGCGGGAGTCGCGGCGACGGACGCCTGTGGCGGGATGAAATGCGGCATTGAAGGAGGCAGCAGATCGGAGTGGGACAAATAAGCTACTATCTGGCCCAGACATGGCTGAAAATGCGCGAACTTAGAACCGCCCGTGACCCGAGACTGATTGGGTGGCGCAAATCGGAAGGTATGCCATGAGTCTTGCCCTGACCCTTCACATCCTGGCAGCCATCATCTGGATCGGCGGCATGTTCTTCGCTCACGTGGTATTGCGGCCGAGCGCCGGCGCCCTCGAGGTGCCCATGCGGCTGGCACTGTGGGAGCGCGTGCTGGGACGTTTTTTCATGTGGGTCTGGCTGTCGATCGCGGCACTGCTCCTGAGCGGATTCGTCATGGTGTTCATCGGCTTTGGCGGTTTTGCCCTCCTGCCGCCGAATATCAGTCTGATGATGGCTGTCGGTGTGCTGATGGCGGCCATCTTCGCCTATATCTATTTTGTTCACTGGCCGAGACTGCGCCGGGGTGTGGCGGCCGCGGATTGGGCCGCGGCGGAACACAGCATCAAAAGGATCCGCCGGCTGGTCGGGCTGAATCTCCTGCTCGGTATTGCGACCGTGGTGCTCGCGGCGGCCGGGGCTTACTTCAGCTGATTCGGGACCCGAGGTGCGGCGAATTTGGCCCGACGTGCCTGGAGGACCTCAGGGGGTCTTCGTCAGAGTGTAGGTATTGACGCGATGGCCATGAATCGTCGTATCCACGGCGTGAATGGATTTGCCATCGGCTGCAACGGTCAAATCAAGAATCTCCACGACCTTGCCGCGCTGGCTATCGGTTTCGATGACTTCGGTGTCACTGACCTTCTTGAGATTGACCACGGTCTTGGTGGGGTCACCCTTCACGGGATAGGTCTTGTCATCGAATTTGGCGCTGTAGCTTTGCCCGTTCGAACTCATCGTGAATCCGTCATCGGTGATGCCGTACGTCACCAGGTCGCCAGGACCGGTGGAGCTGACCAATTTCTGTGCCAGCCAGGTACCGGACAGCGCGTGCGCACCGGCGGGTGCATCCGCAATGCGGGCGTTCCGAATCGTGTAGTAAGACGGCTCGGTACCGTACATGTCGGTGTCAATGCGGTCCACGGTCTTGCCGTCCGCTGAGACAACCGATTTGATGATGTCAACGGTCTTGCCGCCCAACTTGCGGACCTCGGTGACCGTATTGGCATCAACGACCGTGACCGCGTCAGTGTCGACATTGGGATTGCCCTTGATAGGCTGATCCGTGCCATCGGCCTTGATGGTGAAGGGAACGAGGCAGGTCTTGCAGCTGAACTCACCGCCGCTCAGCAGCAGGACGATGGGTTTTTTCGACAGTTGAAAATGCTGCAGGCTCAGCTTCCAGGTGCCATCGAATGCCCCGGCTGCAAACGCTACCGCAGGAAGCAATAACGGAGTCATGGCGCAAATCTTCTTGATGTTCATGACGGAACTCCCAAGCGTCGGGGTAGGCGGGACGGCCAGTTTAGTCCCCGGCGCGGGGCGATCGCACTCTGCGGCGCATCAGGACCCCCGGGAGCCTTGCAGTGCGCCCGCCTCCAGACTGCATCGGGCACCTGTGTACAATCGGCAGCCAAGCCAAGTGAGGTTCGAGCATGAATCCAGACTTCCCGGAAGTTGGGGCCTTGGTTTCGGCAGGGCTGGCGGCGAAGGAAATCGATGCCGTATCGGTTCCGGACCGGCATGGCGCCGAGACCGGTACCCAGCATAAGTGCTTGAATTGTGGGGCGGCTTTGAGCGCCCGTTACTGCGGCAGCTGCGGCCAGCCGGCGCACCTGCATCGCTCGCTGTGGCACCTGAGCGAGGAGTTTCTGCATGGGGTGCTCCATTTTGATGCGAAAGGCATCCGCACGGCCCCGTTGCTTGCTTTCCGCCCCGGCCTGCTGACGCGCCGTTACATCGATGGCCAGCGCACCCGCTATGTCTCGCCGATGGCGCTGTTTCTGTTCTGCATCTTTCTCATGTACTTCGTGTTTTCGCTCGCCGCAGGGGGCGATTCCCACAATGTCGTAGTCAAAACCGAGGATGCCCGTTCCGCCAAGGCTGATCTCGCCAAGGCCCAACAGGAGGCGGACGAGGACGTCGCCAAGGCCACCGCGAAGCTTGAACAGCTGAAAAAGGCCGGCGCCGACCTCACCGAGGCTCAACAAGAGCTGGCCGAGGCTCAGTTCGCGAAAAAAATGTCCTTCGCCTCAGGCGCCATCGCCAGTGCTGCGATCGACCTCAGCTCACGATCAGCGGCGCAGGCTGGCACACCCAAGTCCGGTGACAGTACGGGGTCCACCGATGCTGAGGTTGGCGGCGGTACCTGGCAGGAGCGACTGGCGGCGAAGGCCAAACAGCGCGTCGGCGAGCCGGGAATCAAAGGCAAGATTTATCGTTCGCTCGTCAACCCGGATCTGGCGCTCTACAAGCTCAAGAGCACCGCTTATAAATTCTCTTTCATGCTCATCCCGATATCGCTGCCCTTCCTGTGGCTGATGTTCTTCTGGAAGCGCGACGTAGCGATGTATGATCACGGGGTATTTGCCCTGTATTCCCTGTCGTTCATGGCGCTGCTGTTCACGCTCGCTGCACTCATGGCAATGGTGGGCCTCAGCAGTGCCGTGGTCGCGCTGTGCATCATCTTCGTGCCGCCCGTGCACATGTTCGCGCAACTGCGGGGTACCTATGGATTGGGACTGTTCGCCGCATCGTGGCGCACGCTCGCACTCCTGTGTATCTGCGGGACGGCGTTTGTATTGTTCCTGCTATTCGTGCTGGCGATGACCCTTCACTGAGCGCCGGGCCGGTACCCAGGAATGGCATTGCGCGCCCACAGCTGCGGGGTCACACGGTAGATGACATGTATTTGCCCCCAACGTGGGGCGTCCTCGACTCCTACCAGCTCGGCACCGAGCTTTTCCACTGCGCGGCGCGAGCGCCGGTTGCTCTCAGCCACCATGAACATCACCTCCGGAACGTCCGTGAAGGCATGACGGAGCATCAGGCTCTTCATCTGGGCATTCGCCGCGCCGCCCCAGTGGCTGCGGGCGAGGAAGGTATACCCGATCGAGACACTTTTGCCCGGCGCATATTGGGTGTAACGAGAGCAGCCGATGACTGACTGCTGCCGGGTGTCGATCGCCACCAGGCAGCCTTGTGACTGAAGTGCGCCCTCGAAGAACGGTTGAAAACCCTCGCGCGTGGCGCGGGCTGGATCGGGGTGCTGGGCCCAGATCAAGGGGTCCGCTGCAACGCCGAACAGTTCGTTGAAGTCCTGTGGCGCCAGCGGCCGCAACGTGATGTATGGGCCGGTCAGGGTGGGCTGTAGATCGAGCATGAGTGCGGTTTTCCAGTCGCCAATCATGGAGAAAAATCGTCACGCGGTCTTCAGCAGATGGGCGATGCCCGCCGTCGCGAAGACACGCTGAACAGCGTATCTTAGCGGGCCATGAGCACACCATGATCCGCGACCTGCGCAGTATGCCCGGCGACCCATCCACACCTAAGGGCCGGCGCCGCCTGCTGCCCTGGTTTTGGGTGGCGATCGTCGCACTCATCGGTCTTGGCATGTCCCTGTCCTACTACGTCGATGCCCTGTGGTTCGACTCCCTGGGCTATGGCTCCGTATTCTGGACTCGCCTCGAGCTGCAGGGCCTGACCTTCATCGTGTTCGCCGTGCTCACCTTCGCAGTGCTGTATGGCGTGATCCGCGCGCTGCAGCCGGGGCGGCTCGCCGCGCTGATCGCCGACACGATCTACATCAATGGGCAGCCGGTACGGCTGCCGGTGCAAGCGCTGCTGGGGCTGGTCGCCTTGGGCCTGCCGCTGCTGGTGGCGGTTCTCGCCGGCAGCAGCATGATGGATAGCTGGACCAGCTTCGCGCTCTACGCGCATGCCCCCCGCGAGGCTAGCGCACCGGACCCGATTTTCGGGCAGCCCTTGAGCTTCTATCTCTTTACCTTGCCGGTCTGGCAGCTGATCGCGGGCTGGTGGTTGACCCTGGCGCTGATCGCCTGTGCGCTGGCGGCGCTGCTGCTCGTCCTGACCCGAGGTGCAAACCTGGTGATCCGCCGGCCCTCGGCACTGGAACCGGAGCGGCTGTGGCGAGTGCTGGCCTTCAGTGTCGCGGCGCTGCTGCTGGCGCTCGCGGCACATGTCTATCTCGGTCGCTACGACCGGCTGTACCAGGAGGGCACGATTTTCTCCGGAGTCGGGTACACCGACGCGCATGTGACACTGGTGGGATTGCTCGGCGTGTGCGTCGCACTCGTCGCCGGCGCCCTGATCGCGGCGCTGTGCGCCGGATCGGGGTTGAGCCGGCGCTGGCTCCTGGGCTCCCCGGTGCCCGCCATCATCATCTACCTGCTGGTCAGTCTGGCCGGCGGCTACGTCAGCAGCTTCATCGTCAAGCCCAACCAGCTGGTGCGCGAGCGCCCGTTCATCGCCCACAACATTGAGATGACGCGACGCGCCTATGCCCTCGACCGCATCGAACCGCACCCCTTCCCGGCCGAGTCGACCGTCGAGTCGGTGGATCCGCAGCACAACCAGCCGACGCTGGATAACATTCGGCTGTGGGACTGGCGCGCGCTGCAGGACACACTGCGCCAGATCCAGGAGATCCGCACTTACTACGATTTCCCCGACATTGACATCGATCGCTATCAGGTCGGGGGCGCCGTGCGGCAGATGATGCTGGCAACGCGCGAATTGAACATCGACAAGCTGCCGGGAAGCAGCCGCAACTGGATCAACGAAAAGCTCATCTACACACACGGCTACGGCGTCACCATGAACCCCGTAAATGGCTTCACGCCCGAAGGCCTGCCGGCGCTTATCCTCAGCAACATGCCGGTGCAGAGCAGCCTCGAGGGCATCCAGGTCACGCGGCCTGAGATTTATTTTGGGGAACTCACCAACACGGACGTGTACGTCAGGACGCGCCAGCAGGAATTCAATTATCCGCAGGGCGACACCAATAATCTCACCACTTACCAAGGCACGGCCGGGATCCGGCTGGGCGGCTTCATGCGGCGCACGCTGATCGCGCTGAATCGGGGCGACATCGCCAAGCTGCCCTTCAGCGACGATGTGACACCGGAGAGCCGCCTGCTGATGCGTCGCAACCTGCGTGAGCGCGTCGCGGCACTGGCACCGTTTCTCACCCTCGACCCGGACCCCTACGTGGTGGTCGGCCGGGACGGCCGGATCTACTGGTTCATGGACGCCTTCACGACCGCCGACTCCTACCCCGATGCGCGTGGCTTCGATCTGGGCGATGATTCGATCAATTACATCCGCAACAGCGTCAAGATCATCATTGACGCCTACACTGGCGCCACGACCTTCTACGTCTTCGACCCGCAGGACCCGGTCATCGCCGCCTATCGGGCCGTCTTTCCGGGCTTGTTTACGGATGCCGCGGCAATGCCGCCGGACCTGCGGCAGCACGTGCGCTATCCGGAACTGCTGCTGTCCGTGCAGGCGGCCGTCTATGGCCTGTATCACATGACCGATCCGGATGTGTTCTACAACCGCGAGGATCTGTGGAGCGTCGCCT
>Ga0210391_10000486_pt1 | contig 41418 bp, 29 predicted proteins | sample IncBWC12OmetaG_FD_160573 | JGI IMG/M metagenome (GOLD analysis project Ga0210391, IMG submission 160573) | Forest soil microbial communities from Barre Woods Harvard Forest LTER site, Petersham, Massachusetts, United States - Inc-BW-C-12-O ...
ACGCAGCGGCTGTAGGTGTCGTGAATCGCTGAATTTTCGATGTACTGTCCTTTGCCTTCGCCGACCAGATGCCAGTGGATCGGGTACCGGGCCAGATGCATGTTCTGCCCCATCCGATTCAATTCGACGCCGGAGACATACATTTTAGACCCGGCCATCGCCATGATATGCCCCCCGAAGTAGGAGCGCTCTGCGTCGTCCGAAGCCTGGATAAGAATATTTCGCGTCAGCAAGCCGACTTCACCACGCTCATCGACGCCGAACGTGATTTTGCCGAAATGCATGTATTTTAGGGGCTGATCAATCGTGATCACGTTCCCTGCAATGGCGGCGATGGTTCGCTTCTCCGCCTGCGTGGAATCGAAGTCGGTCGACGCCAGGACGATCACGCCCCCTTTTCGCCAGCCACTGGCATTCAATACTTCGATCCTGGCACTACCGGCCTTGGCTGTTCCAGCGAGTTTGGTCCAGGAATTCGTCCGGTCACCATGCAGGTTCAGGGTTCCGCCCGCGATCACGATCCCGCGGTCGTTACCAGGGACATTGTCGGTGAGGGTGATGGTCGCCTTGCGCGTGTGGGGTCTGGCTTCGGTGCCGATTTCCAGTTCCCCGTACACGATGATCGACTCGGTGGTCAGCTCGATGTCGGCTTTGTCCGAGAAGCTGAGTTTGCCTTCGATTCGCAAGCCGCCCAGCGACGGCGGACTGACGTCGAGGAGCACATCCTTGCCTCTTGCAATGGTGACCGTGTCCCCTGCGCGGGGCACCTGCCCGCCTGGCCAGGTGGCAGGATTGGACCAGAGCTCCTGCTCGACCGCGTGCGATCCTTGTTCCTGAGCCGCCGCAACGACGTCGAATGCGCTGACGAGGAAGAATGCTGGAACGAGCAACGCAAAAAGGAACGAGCGATATTGTCTTCTCATGTCGTCAAACCCTCGTATTCAAAGGTGACTCCGCAGCTTCGCGGCGCGCCAATCTTCGCACGATTAGGCTACACCCGGGGCTAATGCGGCTGCATTATAGCTCGTCTGTCGATGTGTGCCAGCCGACGCAAGCGAGAGGTGACGCTCTCATATGACTCCAGCGATGCCTGAGCAGTTTTCTTGTACAATTGCGTCTCGCCCCATTCATGAGATTACCGGTCTATAGAGCGCTACTTCGTCCATCGATTTTGCTCTCTCTCGTACTTATCTTCGCAACTCTTGCCGATGCAAGCGAATGGACAACCGTCTCCCTCCCAGCTCGCCCGATGAACATCACGGAAAGCAACGGGGTTTTTTGGGTTTGCGGCGCAGATGAACTCGTGGCAAGTTCGGAAGATGGAGGGAAAACATGGCATGTGAAGCATTCTTCGCCTGTGGGCGGCGTGTTGCTTACGATCGGATTTGCGAATGAGAAATTTGGCTATGCTGCCGGAACCGATGGACTACTCGTTACCAGAGATGGAGGAAGCACTTGGTCCGCTTCCGCAACTCCCTCGACGGTGATCTACGCTGCGGCCTTTGGTGATGAGAGACATGGATTGATTCACACTCCGCACGCCGTGTATGCCACTGCGGACAGCGGGAGCAATTGGAAACCAATCTCTCTGAACTTCTCGGACCGACAAGGAAAGTACTCATACGTGCTGGAGCTTGCGGCCGCCGATGCAAATCACATGATGATCGTGACGAGTGTGGGGAATGCCCCATACTATCCGGAGAAATTCGTCGTAACGAGTGATGGGGGGACGACCTGGAAACCAACGGAGGTGCCGAGCACTAATTTAGTCTATGTGGCGGCCCACGATGGAGAATATTGGTATGCAGGTGGTGAGGTAATCGAGAAAGACAAGCCGGGAGGCGGATACAGTGTGCCGCTGCTAATGCATTCGAAAGATGGCGAGAATTGGACTCACGTACCAAGATGGTCGCGGCAGGAGTTCTCGTCCTGCAGTTCGCAGGGGTGCTTGTACTGGGACGGAGCTGGATTCTATTTCTCAGCGAGTGCGCCCCCGAGTTTCTGGCGTTTCGCTGCGGAGAGGGCGGCTACTGCAAACTGGGCCATCGCGAAGGATACGATTTGCAGCGTCGGGGACGTTTTGAAGTGCGCTCCACTGCTGCCCTCGGCCGATATTCCCTCGCGTGAACCGAGTTCTTCGAGGATCCCGGTCAGAACAACGCCGCCGGCATTGGACACACCGCCCAGCGCAGGGGCTCAGTGCTTGTTGTGCAACTTCGAGAGCGTCGTCGTGACCGATGATTTTCGAGGGCTCGCGGAAGTCGATTTGACTCTCAACATCGCTACAAATGGACTCGTGACAGACGTGAAGGTAGACCGCGCCACCCGAGCGGAAATCGGCGACAAGATCGCGGCGGCCGCGCGAAACTGGATTTTCATTCCTTACGAAAAAGACGGTGTCGTCCATCCTGTGTTGACGCACGTAAAACTCAAAGTGCAAGCAATCAACGGCAAATAGGGTACCAAGTTGACCGATTGTCGGTCTTCGCTGAAGTCAACTCCTGATCGGATTGCCGGACAAGTTCGCTAATCTGACTTACTTGCAATCGATCCTATCTCGATGCCGGCAGTTTCGGATCCAACCGATGCGCTTCCGCGAACTCTTGCGCCGCCCCGTCGGGATCCTTGAGCCGACTGAGGCACAGGGCGAGATTGTAGTGAGCCTGTGCGAATGCGGGATTCAGGTGGATGCATTCACGAAAACGGGCTTCCGCCGCCGCATATTTCCCGTGGGTGTAAAGGACGCTCCCGAGGCTGTACTTGGCGCCCCAATCGTCCGGCCGCGCCGCGATCAGCCGTGTAAATGCATCTTCGGCGCCGTCCAGATCAGCCTGTGCAGTTAGGGCGGAGCCCAGCCCTGCCAGGGCCTCCGGAAAATTCGGCTGGAGCTCCAGCGCCTTGCGAAAACTGGCGACCGCCTCTTTGAGTTGATTGCTGTTGTATAGCGCGATGCCGAGATTGCAATACCCAAACGCCGAGTTGGGATCGAGCACCAATCCTCTGCGGTAAGCGGCGACCGCGTCCGCGTGCTTGTTTTGATCCGAATACGCTTGCGCCAGACTGAATTCTGCGTCCGGCTGATCCGCCTTTAGCGCCAGGCTCTTCTGGAAATTTGCGATCGCCTCATCCACTCGCTTCTGCGCATAGAGCTGCTGCCCGATTTGAAACCACAGGTTCGCATCGTTTGGATGGTTCGCCGTGATCTGCCGGTAGACGCGAATCGAATCGTCCGCGCGCCCGGCGTGTTGCAGCACCCCGGCGTAATTCTCCTGGATGTCGAGCGCATCCGGTTTTAGGGCGAGCGCCTGCTGATAGGTTTGCAGCGACTCATCCCATTGTTCCTTCGCCGCCAGCGCCGCGGCAAGATTGTTCAGCGCATCCGCATACGCCGGTCTGATCGCCAGCGCCTTGCGGTAGTTCGTAATCGCGTCGTCCACCTGCCCCGCCGCAAAAAAGACGGCGCCCAAGCCGTTCCAGGCCTCCGCCGACTTGGGGTCTTCAGCTAGAGCCCTCTGGTAGGTATCCGCCGCGTCCTGATATTTCTTTTCGTTGTAGAGCGATAGCCCCAAGTCGCACAGCGTCACAGAATCGTGCGGCTTGAACTTCAGCGCGAGATTGTAATCGGCGATGGCTTCGTCGTATTTCCCTTCGGAGTCCAGAGCCAGTCCCATATTCGCCAGCGCTTCGGGCATCGCGGGATTGATCGCAAGCGCCTGCTGATATAGCTTGATCGCCCCGTCAATGTCGCCTCGCCCATATAGTTCGCGGCCCTCGTTGTAAAGGCGCGAAGCCTGATTCTGCTGCTCGTTTGAGATTCGCCGGGTCTGCGCGCCGGTTCCTCCTGCTCCTAAGAACACGAGAAGGGCAACGCACAACACTGTGGTGAAACCGCGCCGCATCGGTCCCTCCTTGGCTTGAATGTCGGGCGAAAATACCACGCCCGGCCGCGACGAAAAACAACCAAATCTAAAGTGATAAGATCCACATATTATACGCCGATGCTCGGAACCTCTCGAACTGGTACTTCTTTGGTTTCGCGATTCTCCTAACGCATGTGGCTTATGCGCAGAATAGCGTGCCGACTCCGCCTGTAACCGCAACGCGACTACAGGCCAGGTCCTGATGAGTCGGGGAATCGGAAATACGGGTGAAGCGTGGAAATTCGGTCGAATCGATCGCGGCCGCATATCTGGAGTTCGCCGCGCCTTCACCCGCGATGTATGAAGTGATGTTTTTGCTCAGCCTGAGCGTACCATTCGGTGAAGCGGCTACTCCTCCGGAGCTGCGATTCGCGTTTTCCCAACTCCGGGAGTTGTTTCAGGGGCAGAGCTCGAAGGCAGAAGTTCTATCGGAACCGTTTTGGGCGAGCCTCCACGGTATCGCCGAGCTAGGCGAGATGAGTCCTCACAAACGCGCTGGTGTTCTCGGATTGACCTTCACTTGCGCAGTTGCACGAACTCCTGCGTGATGTAGAGACTTCCGTCCGGCGCTCGAGCAACCCCGATTCCGACGTGGGTGTAGTTCACGTTCAGGATATTCCACCGATGATTCTGCTGGAACTTCGGCTCATTCATGAATCGAGATTCGGCCTCGCTCACGCCGCTACAATTGGCGATATTTTCCCCAGTCGAGAGCCACTTAATTCCCGCCATCGAAACGCGCTGCGCCGGAGAATTCCCGTCCGCGCTCTCATGACTGAAGAATCCGTTGCGGGCCATTTCCTCCGAGTGCATCCGGGCTACTGCTGCCAGCCGGTCGTCCCACTGAAGCGCAGATGCGCGGCCTTTCGTTTCGAGCGAGTTAGACGGATCTGCGCGGTCGCGGTTGATTAGCTCCCACATTTGCAATTCAAGCTGGTCCGTTCGATATGGAACGTTTGCGCGCTGCGGAAGCGACTGTGAAAATGAGCGAGCCGGCATTAAACCAAAGAGCAGAGCTGCCAGAACAATCGCCGCGTACCCCTTGAAGGGGGGAAAGCGGACGGTGGATGCTGTCGGAGTTGGCATGGAATTTCCCACACCACCACCGTAAGCCGTGTTGACGCGCCAGAATACTGGCCGGAAGGCCAACTTTAGCGCTAGTACGCGCGGCCACTAACTCAACTGTTTAATGGCGAAATCGAGGCTTCCCAACAGACAGAATGCTGTGCTCAGACCTCAGAGCGGGCTAACTGGGTACTGGTCTGCGGTATCTCTAACGAGGTCGGCTGTTGCAGGGGATTTTTCTTACGCTCATCGCTCGAATCGAACACACTTCCTCGTCGGCGCACGAATTGCGTCTGTTTCTGGAGCTTCTGTTCATCTGCGTTCACCCTACGTTGCTCAGCCTTTTACGCTCATCCATTGTGGTGTTGCCCACCAGTCATCTCTTCGATCACCATGGACCGCGATGAGTTTTTCGATCTCCCCTTTCAGGGAGGCGGGTAGCCTAATCAATCAGCCGGCGACTTTCGCACCATAACGCGCTGCTGGCATCCCCGCACCAGAGTCTTCTTCGCCACTTCTCCCGTAGCGGTGTCCAGCATCGCCAACGTCTGCTGGCGAGAGTGCAAATCACATCCTATAATCTTCATTTCGGCCTCCTTCGATCCGAGCACTGTAGGGCGAACACCGAACAGTCTACTCGGGCCGGAGCGAGGCCGACCTCGTTAAGACATCAGTTAGGACCTGCCATCAGGAGTTGGCGTTGGTCTGAACTTGGCACTGCAAGAAAAGCACGCTCGATCGTTCGAGCGTCGCCCTATCCTCGTCCGACTTAGCTCGACAAGACGCAAATACAGAAACTACCCGATAGACGCGCCTCGCCGAGAGTGTTTAGCTCTACCTCGTGAAATTCACGCTGGTTAGGCCACGGTTCGCGGACACAGCCAATCGGAGGTAAATCGCGATGATCTGTCGGCGATGCGGACATTCAAGTGGAATGCACGACGGGCGCGGCTGCGTTGCCTTAAGTTGTTCTTGCAATCGGTACATCCCGACGCAGATCAACTCGATCCTGGCTGTCCAGCCGCCGCGCCTACCACTGACCGTTAAACGCATCAGCTTGCCGTTGGAACTAGTATCACGAAGCTCACTGCGCCGGTAAACGCGGCCGCCTAGTGTTTGGATGTTGCCCTCGCCACCCATGTCCCGTCCGCGCGTCCCTCCACGCGCATCCGTCCTTTGCCGAAATCTCCGTCGATCCATCCGGCCAGGAACGCATTCACCGGCCCCGGAGCCCCATCGGGAATGTCCTTGGGCCACTCACCCGCAAACGATAGTTCCACGTAGCCATTCCGCCATATGCCCGATATTGCTCTGTTCTCCCCGAGCGGGCCTGACCATGTTCCGCTCAATTTATTTCCGTCGCGGTGCAATTCCATTGACGCTTCCATTCCGGCCGCATCGCTGGAATACCGCATCTCCCACGAACCCGCAGCGTCCGATCCGTTCTTCACGTTCTGCGGCGCGGTGGGTGTAATCCGTACGTTTGAAAAATATGACTCCTGGTCAGTGTAGCCCCAGAGCCCGACTGCGCCGTGCAAGTCCTCGCCCTTCAAGCCGTCCACCACCAAACTTGGCTCGGCCGAGCCGTTTACATAAAGTTTCGCCGAACGCCCTGCCACCTCGATCCGCACTTTTGTCCAGGTCTCCAATGCCAGTTCCGCATAGGACTCATACACCGACGGCCATTCCCGACGCAGCCGATACCATCCGAAGTCTGGCTCCGACACGTATTGGACCGCGTGGTTGCGTTTTGCCTGATCCAGCGCCTCGGAATTTCCCGGCCTCAAATAGAACACTTCGTATCGCGATGCATCAGGACTTACACGAAAAGCGATTCCGATGAATCCCGGTCGCTTGACTTCCGGCGGCGTGGTGTTCCTCAGTGCGATATCTGCCTCGATCACTCCATCCTGGAAATCCGTCCCCGGCAGCAGCGCGAGGCCGTCGTGGTCTTGCCCTTCCATGGTGATTCGGATGGATTTGCGCCCCAGATAATTGACTGCTTCCGTCTTCACCTTCGGCGCGATCAGGCCGTTTGCGTCGTGAAGGGGGAAGACTTGAGGTACCGATGTCTGCGCGAACAGGCCCGGAGCGGCCAGGGCCAACACGGCTACCGCGCTGAAGTTGAACCCGCGCTTCACTGTGATCTTGCGGATCGTCTGTTGTGCGGTCGTCATCTGCTTCATAACCTCCGGCGTTGATGGCGTGCCACCCTAACCCTTGAGCGTGAAGATGGCTCGAATAGGGAACCTGTTTGAGGCAAATCGCCTGGCCCGATGGCATAGACGGGCCACGGCCGAAAATGTCTCGACGCCCTCCGAAATATCCGCGCAATGGTTTTGGGACGGATGCTCCGCAAACGGATATAACAATCGTACTCGCCGGAGGAAAGCGCTTGGAGAGAGCTCACGGAAGCAGCTCTTTCAACACCAGCGAGGCAGAAAATTCGTGCCCCTCGCGGCTCCCGGTAATCGGAACCCTCGTCCCGGGTGGCTGCTGAACGAGGCGCATCACCTCCGTCATCGATAGCCCCTCGATGTTCTGGTTCCCGATCCTCACGATTCGGTCACCTTGCCGAAGGCCGGCGTTCGCGGCTGGGCTGTTCTTCATCGTATTCGCCACGACAATCGTTTTCGAATCGTTCTTGAAGAGGATCAGGCCGGACAGGGAGAACGGCGGAGGGGTAAAATCAGGCACGCGATCGAACCAGATGCGTTCGTGCGAATAGTCGAAGTCGAGCGCAAAGTTTTGCAGGATCCCGTCGCCGATGTTGCCAGCCTCGGTGCGTGAAGAGAGCGCGCCCTGTTTGTCTTCCGCATACACCGCGACGATGTGGTGAAACGAGCTGCCTGCTAACTCGAAATCTGAAAGGCGGCTTGCCCAGCTCTGGGACACGCCGCCAGTGCCGAACGCCACTATCGGAATCCCACGCTTCATTTCGTCACCGAAGCCGTGGTGATCCGCCCACACGTGTTGGACGAGCAAGGAACCTGTGTTGCCGGTGTCGAGCGCGAAATCTCCCGGGATGCCGTTCAACTGCGCGCGCAGTAGCGGAATGTCGTCCGCGAATGTAATTGGTACGGCATTGGCCGAGCTGGGTTGTTTGTACGCTTCAGGAGGCCAGAAAGTCAGCGTTTGGTTGCGATAGTCAAGGCGAACAGCCAGCCTTTCCAATAATTCGAGTCCGAGAATGCCCGCAAGGGCGGGGCGTTGCCCGCGTTCGACAGTGGCATACTGAAGCGGAATTACGAGAAAGGTCTGGCTTACAAGCGTAACCCCGCCGATCTCCACGCGATCAACGTTCGCGAATTGAATGGGCAGTGTCCCGCTGCCCGTTCCGCCGGAGGATCCGGCGCCTGCAGGATGCAATCCCAACAACTTCGCTGCTTCGGGAGTCAGAATGGCATGGCCTCCGGTGTCCAAGATGAAGGCGAAGGGTCCCTGCCCGTTCAATCGGGCTTCGAGCGTTACGTAGCCATTCACTTCGATCGGGACGGTGGCTTCTCCGCCCGTGACTGTTGTGTCCTCGGGGGTGCGGGGCTTCTGAAATGTCTCATCACTGATCGTCGTGTTGACGTGGTAATCGGAAAGATCAAAAACGTCCAGCTCGCCGGGCCCGTCATCGGTGGTGATCTTGTAGGGCAGAAGCACGCCATCTACGGCTCTATAGTCGGTGTAGATTGCGGTTTCGATGGTGGTCGGCATGGTTCGGACTGTTCTTGCGAGAAGGCCGGTCACGCTGTCGAACCATAACTCGACGGCCATGGGTGGGGGTCACCCTGATCGTTTCATAGGTTTTTCCGGCGTCGATTCGGCGTTGAACCGGCCCGAGGACCGCGTTTTCCGCGCCGGGTTTCAAATACGCGCGTCTCGTGAGCCACTCGTCGGTGACCGTGGCTTCCTGGGCAAATTCGGAGTCCAACCGATGTACGCCGCCGGTCATGTCCTGACGCCAATGTTGCGCACCGTCCCAGATCTCCTTGTAGTGGACCACTTGAAAGTCCGATTCGCGCAGCATGCGGCCCGTTTTCACGTCGTCGATGCAGTCCGTTCGGCCTTGCATGCCCGAAGAGTTGTCGGCGCCCCCGTAGCTGAGCGCGTTAATTTTGTCCCAGGTTTTTCCACCGGCGGCATGGCGGGCACGCTCTAAGAGTGCGCCGCCTGGAGTTGAAGCCCAGCAGGGCGCCGGTAAGACCATGAGAAGCAACACCGCGAGATACTGGATTCGGAGATCAGTGGGGCGGAGTGAAGGCCTGAGTCTTTTCATGCCGGCAGGATGCCGCAGCCCGGCGCGGAGCGTCTTGAATGCATTTGACCTGTTTGCGCCAGGCGCCCGGAGGTTTCCCCGTTATGGCTTGTACCGTTCGCGTCATGTGGGCCTGGTCACAAAAGCCCCAATCGAGGGCCACTGACGAGAGGGGCTCGCTCCCGCTAACCGTCTGGCTCCACGCCAGCCGCCCCCTGGCCTGGGCTCGATACGCAGAAGGGCTCAAGCCAAAGACCTTCCGGAATCCGCGGGACACTGTCGCAACTGCCAAACCTCGCAAATGGGCCCAATCCCGGAGCCGGAGATGCGGATCGACCAACAGTGCTGTGGCCAGGTCGTCGGGCCAATCAGTCGCTTGAGCCGGCAGGGGTTTCATCGTGGAGAGAAGATAGTCGAGCGCCTCTTGAGGGTCCCGCTCCGCCAGACGAACCGCAGCATCGGGATCTGCCGCCCGCATCAAAGGCATTCGAGGCTCCATCAAGGCCGGAAGAGGGATGTTCAGCACCTCCGCGCCTGTACGATCGTAGCGGTTCAAGTGGGCCTCGAAGCCACCATGAATCACCACATCCCCTTCATGCACCCGATGACGCCCCTGGTCACCCGCCTCCTCGTACCCTCCGGAAACGACCAGTGCGAGGTAACTGTGCTGATGTCGATGCCGCGGCAGCACGGTGTAGGCACCGCGGTATTGGCGGCCAAAGAACGTGGGGCAGAAGCAACTCATTTCCAGCGATTATACGACGAGCCCTGCCCTCCCATAACTCCCGATCCGTCGGGATTTAGTTTCACCCGTCACCAGGGCGGTTTTCCGTCGTGGGAGAAAGGCGAAGGAAGCAAGGAGCGCCCCGTTTTCAGATCAACAACGAAACGCAATAGGGCACCGCGGAGACGCAAAAGGAGGCAAAAGAGCAGCCGGTGAAAAATGGACGAATTCCGATCAGCTCTTACTGGGGTGCTCTTGGGCGCAGGAGGCACCCTGGGTTTATAATGCGTCGCGCGAAGCAGGCCGACGTCTAGTTTCAAAGGGTGCACTTTATGTCGCGAAAAGTTGCGGATGTCTTGTGGGAGATGCTCGCCAATGCCGGCGTCAAACGCTGTTATGGAATTGTGGGAGATGCTCTCAATCCCGTCATCGACGCACTGCGCCGCAACGGCAAGATCGAGTTCGTCCACGTTCGCCACGAAGAATACGGCGTCTTCGCCGCCGTCGCCGAGGCCTACCTGACCGGCCATCCGGTCGCGGTGTGCGGAACTGCCGGACCCGGCGTCGTCCACTTGTTTAATGGGCTGATGGACGCGCGCAAGGAGGGTGCTCCGGTCATCGCCATTGCCGGCGACGTGGAGTCGAAGCTCATAGACACCGCCGCGCTCGAAGAACTCAACCCCTACAAGTTCTTCGGGGCCGCATCGCTCTATACCGGGCGGCTCGTCAATCCCGAGCAGGCGCGGGCGATCATCAATACGGCGATCCTAACCGCCGTCACGGAAAAGGGCCCCACAGTCATCTCGATTCCGGGTGACGTCGCCTCAGCCAATGCCGCCGACCAATCTTCGGAAATCAAGATCCCCGCCGCGCCGATTTTGCGCCCATCTGACGCGGACCTCGAGCAGCTCGCGAAGATGATCGACGATGCGAAGACGGTGGCCATCTTCGGCGGCGATGGCTGTCGGGAGGCCCGTGATGAGGTCCTCGAACTGGCCGCCAAGTTGAAGGCACCCGTTGGCTACTCGTTCCGGGGCAAGCAATGGTTAGAACACGACAATCCCAATGCGGTTGGCATGACCGGCCTACTCGGCTACGGCGGGGCCTACGGCGCCATCCACGGCGCCGACCTTCTGCTGCTTCTCGGCACCTTCCCCTTTTCGGAGTTCCTCCCGGGAGATAGCGTAAAGAAAGTCCAAATCGACAAGAATCCAAAACACATCGGACGCCGGACGGCCGTCGATCTCGGGCTTGTTGGCGACGTCAAGGCGACCGTCGGCGCCCTGCTTAAGAGCTTGCGCACAAAGACCGACACCCGCTTTCTAGAAAAACACATCGCCGATACGAAATCGTTCCACGAGCTTCTACAGCACTACGTAGTGAAAGGGCCGGGGATCAAGCCCATACGTCCGGAATTCCTGGCCGCGACGCTGAGCGAGCTCGCCGCCGACGATGCCATGTTTTTCGTGGGCACGGGTACGGCGTGCATCTGGATGGCGAGACACGTCAATGGCAGCAGAAATCGCAGACTTTTCGGCTCGTTTTCGTGGGCGTCCATGGCCAACGCCGCGCCCAACGCCTTTGGTGCGCAATTGGCATTTCCAGGCCGGCAAACAATCGCGATGTGCGGCGACGGTGGCTTCACCATGCTGGGCCTTGGTGATTTGCTGACGCAGGTGGAACGACACACTCCCGTGGTTCAGATCATCCTCAACAACGGGTCCCTCGACTTCGTCAATATAGAGCAGCAGGAGGCCGGCTTTATTCCCTTCGGCGTGGAATTCAAGAACCCTGATTTCGCGAAGGTGGCCGAAGCGATGGGCGCGAAGGGCATTCGCATCGAAGAGCCCGGAGACGTTCGGGACGGACTTGCGGCGGCGCTGGCGCACAAGGGTGGCCCCGTTGTCGTCGATGCGGTGGTCGATCCTTTCGCGCTGTCGCTTCCATCCCACGTTCCTTTCCATACGGCGACAGGCTACACACTTAGCCTTGCTAAACAGGTATTGAGCGGAAAGATGGACATGGTCATCAAGACAATCGAAAGGAATGTGAGACTGATCTGAGCCCACGCCCGGGGCTGCGTTCTCGTTTGTCTCCCGGCTGACTGCAAGTCCTGGACATGGCGCCTGGGGCCGGCAGCTATTTGCTGTCACTAACAACAGGGTAGAACGGCTGCTCTTGCGAGAGGTATTTCACGGCGACTTTCAGCACCTTGGTGCTATTCGGCCAGAACCATCCCCAGGTGCGATCGCCTGCAGCCATATGCACGGGTGGCTGATCGAGGGTGCCGCCGCAGGCAACGTTCCGCACGGAAATCGACGCCATATCGAATCGAGGTTCGTAAATCCAGTCTTTCGGAGCGGTAGCCCCTAGTGCGCTGGCCGATTGCCCATAGACTTCGCCGGGCGCCCACGCGGACCCATCGATCGATCCCGATTGGGACAAAATCACCAGATATCGGGGCTTCTCGCCCGTGCTCACCGAACCGTCCAAACACAATCCTGGATATTTTTTCTGCCCTTCGTTTTCCCACCAGCCCTTTTGCGCCCCGCTCATGCCGGTTCGAAGATGTGCCGGAGATTGCGTGTCCGCACGCAACACCTGGAAGAACGCCTTGCACGACGTACCGTTCTGGCCGAGCGCCGGGCTCGAAAGAACAAGCGCCAAAAGTATCAGAAAAAACGTACGCTTCATCGCGGTCTCCCCTCTGCTTAGCTTCACGATTCAACAGCGCCGATCGGCCCTGGCATTGCGCGGGCGCAAGCACCGAAGATACAAAAAACAGCTTCGCCGCTCCATTCAATAAATGGATTGCGCCCATTGAATTCAGTCCGTTATGTGCATACAAAACTCGTAGGATTTCTTGACCGCTTCTTTATGTCTCTCCAAGGGCTTCGTTATACCGTTTGTATGCATGCTCGCGAAATGACCAGGCTCATCCGGAGGCAAGAATGTCGACACCAGGACGTGTCCCGCCAAGGCAGTCGCTGGGAAATATTGCACCGATGATCGCGCCGAAGATTCTGTTGGTGGGTGCTGACGGGCAGCTTCGCCGTGCCTTGCGGGTCACCCTCGCAAGCGCGGGATATGCGATTGACGAAGCGCGCACGGGGGAGGAGGCCCTGGAAAAACTTCAAACGAAAACCGCCGGTCACGTGGATCTGATCGTGCTGGATTTCGAGCTGTCGGGCATCGGCGGCCAGGAGACCTGCCGCCGGATCCGAAAACTCGTTGATGTCCCGATCCTGGTCATGAGCGTCTTTCGCGACCCAAAGGACCAATTGGAAGCTTCCCACGCCGGCGCCAGCGACTACCTGGTGAAGCCCTTCGGCATCCAGGATCTTCTATCGCGCATGCAACAGCTCAGCCGGAAAATGGGCGCTCTCGAATTCATGCCTGCGGTTTGACGCCCCTATCCCCGGAAGGGGTCCGCCATAACTCCCGCCCGATGGCGGGGCGTCCTCGAAGACCTGCGTTCCGCGCTGCTTCGTGAGATCCGACCCAACCTGTATGATCGATTCCTCATGCTCGGACTCAGCGACCAGTTCGGAGCGATCGATATCTACCTGTTCGATCAGCTTCTTCGCGGGCGCATTACGGCCGGGACGCGCGTCCTGGATGCAGGCTGCGGCTCGGGTCGGAATCTTGTTTATCTCCTGAGGCAAGGCTTTGAAGTGTTTGGAGCGGATTCGGATCCGCACGCCCTCCAAGCCACGCGTCAGCTCGCCCTATCCATCGCGCCAAGACTCCCTGCGGACAACTTCCGGCTGGAAGCTGTCGAAGCGATGTCGTTTCCGGACGGATTCGCCGATGTCGTGATCAGCAGTGCCATCCTCCACTTCGCCCGGAGCGACGATCAATTCCGCGCCATGCTGCAAGGCTCGTGGAGAGTTCTGAAACCGGGCGGCCTTCTGTTTTGCCGCCTCGCGTCTTCGATTGGAATTGAAAACCAAATCCAGCGCCTCCTAGGACGCCGCTTCCAGTTGCCCGACGGCTCCGAGCGTTACCTCGTCGATAAAGCGCTGCTGATAAAGCTCACCGAACAACTCGGCGGACAGCTAACCGACCCATTGAAGACGACAGTGGTGCAGAACCAACGCTCCATGACCACCTGGATCGTCCGGAAAAACCACTAACGCGGAAGCTCGCGAATTCGATCGCAATCGCGGCTGCCCGAAACAAACCACGCGAGCTCGTTGACTTCCACACGCACGCACGTATATAACCCCGCCGACGATCAAAATGCCGCGTTTCCATCATCCTGGGCGCCCCGTGAAGGGGCTGCCCAAGGGAGGACCCTTGAGAGTGAAAAGTCTGGCATCAGGCGCGATCGCGCTGGCACTGGTCTCTAGCGGCCTGTCCGTTACATCGACTACGCGGGGCCAGGACCGGAACGCCGTGCCCCCCAAGTGCGACCGCGCCTGCCTGGTCGAGTTCATGAACAAATATCTCGCCGCGCTCGTCGGCCGCGATCCAACCCGGGTTCCCTGGGCCGACAAAGTGGAGTTCACCGAAAATAACGCACGCATGATGATCGGCGACGGCTCCTGGGCGGTGGTGACCGGCAAGGAGGACAACAACCTGATCGTGGCCGACCCGCTCACAGGGCAGGTTGGCTACTTTGGCACCGTGGAGTTGAACAGCCTGCCCACCTGGTTCGCCGCGCGCCTCAAGGTCGCAGACGGCAAGGTCATCGAGCTGGAAACCGTCTGGCGGCCCCGGCCTGCGGTGGTGAACGCCGCCGCTCCGGGAGGTGGCGACCCCAAGGATCTGAAACACGATCCCGCGATGTATGAGTCGCTGGCGCCGGCGGAACGCGTGCCCCGCCCTAAGATGATCGATCTGGCCAACGGCTACTTCGCCACGCTGCAGCTGAACGACGGAACTCTCTATACCGAATTCGATCCCACCTGTTCGCGGATCGACAATGGCACGAAGACCGCGAGCAATCCGGATTCCCCTCAGGCCAGCTTTCGCTTGAACTGCGGCGACCAGTTCAAGACCGGCATGTACGCCGCCAACGACGCTGTGCGCGAGCGGGATTTTTTTCTAATCGACGAAGAGAAAGGCATCGTCATGGCCCGCGCTTTTCTCGACCACAACGCGGTCGTGCAGACGATCAATCTCACGGACGGCACGCAGATTCACGCCGGCTTCCGGACGCCGAACAGCTTCGTCATGCTGGAGATGTTCAAGTTCAAAAACGGCAAGCTGTATCGCGCCGAGGTAGTGCATGCCGACACCAACTACCACGCCAGTTCACCCTGGACGGCGACCTCGCGGGGTGAGTAGCTGCGATCACCAAAGATTGGTCGAATCTGAATTGAGATGGTGAATACGGGCGGTCTGGGCGTTATACTGCGCCCATTCGGTGGCCTACGAGAGCGCCATGCGTAAGCGCTGCGAAGCGGGCAGGAGGACGCGGACATGGGCCTGCAGATTTCGATGCGAAAATCCGAAAACGTTACGATCCTCGACCTGCGGGGCCGGATCGTGATCGGTGAGAGCAACGATTCGTTTGCGGCTCAGCTGCTCAAACTCGCCGAGAGCACGCCGTGCGACGTTCTCATCAATCTCACTGATGTCACCCAAGCCGACAGTTCCGGTATCGGCACCTTGGTGAAATTGTTCGTAACGCTGAGGCGTGACGGCGGCAACCTGAAAATTCTCAATCCGGTCGGGATGGTCCGTGATGTCTTGGTTGTAACAGGCTTGATCAACTGCCTCCCGACCTACTCCGATGAGGAATCAGCCATCGCCAGTTTTCGCGGCAGCGCCGCCCACGCCTAACCCTGCAGGCGGAGTTAGACAGGTCCGCCATTTCACCGTCCGCGAAGCCATGTTCACCACCGCTCGAGATTCGGTCGTTGCCGCCACGCGGAAAAACGATACGTCACGTGCCCGGCATCGAAGACCGGAATGAAGTTATAATCCCCGGCGCCCGATGACGTTAGCTCCGAAGACCAAACTTGGCCCGTACGAGATTGTGTCGCCGCTCGGCACGGGCGGAATGGGCGAAGTCTATCGCGCGCATGACACGCGCCTTGGCCGCGACGTCGCGGTCAAAGTGCTGCCCGAATCCTTCGCCCGCGATGCCGAGCGCCTCCGCCGTTTCGAACAGGAAGCTCGCGCCGTCGCAGCCCTGAATCATCCCAACATCGTGGCCGTCCACGACATCGGGTCGCAGGACGGAATCGAATACATCGTCAGCGAGCTGCTTGACGGACGCACGCTGCGCGAGCAACTCGAAGAGGGCGCTCTGCCCTATCGTAGGGCCATCGAAATCGCGCGGTCGGTATCCGATGGCCTTGCCGCCGCCCACAGCCGCGGCATCGTGCATCGCGACCTGAAGCCCGAAAACATTTTCTGCACCCGAGACGGACGCGTGAAAATTCTCGACTTCGGCCTCGCCAAGCAGATCCCGCCGCACGCCACAACGGCCGGCGGCACGATGGCCGCGGTCACGATCTCCGACGTCCACACGCAGCCCGGCACGGTGATGGGAACCGTCGGTTACATGTCTCCCGAACAGGTTCGCGGCGCGGAAACCGATCACCGCTCCGACATTTTCTCGCTCGGCGCGATCCTTTACGAAATGCTTTCCGGCCGCCGCGCGTTCAAGCGCGACACTTCGGCGGAAACCATGACCGCGATCCTGAAGGAAGATCCGCCCGAGCTGCTGGCAACAAATCCAACCATTTCGCCCGGCATCGATCGCATCGTACACCGCTGCCTGGAAAAGGAACCGATCCGCCGTTTTCAATCCGCCGCGGATTTGGGTTTCGCACTCGAGGCACTGTCCGGCACCGGCAGCGCGACCGCGGCCAACGCGGTGCTGCCCGTTCAGCGAACCGCGCCGCGGCGCCTCCTCGTCGTTGCTGCACTGCTGCTCACGGCGATCGTCGCTGGGTGGTTCGCGCGCGGCGCGGCGATTCCGGCAAGCCCCAATCCCGTGTTTCACGAAATGACTTTCCGCCGCGGCACGATCTTCGCCGGCCGCATCGCACCCGACGGCAAAACCATCGTCTACGGCGCCGCCTTCGAAGGCAATCCCGAGGACATCTATGCGGTGAGCAACGATTTCCCGGAATCGCGCCCGCTCGATTTGCAGCATGCGGCCCTGCTGTCGGTGAGCTCGACCGGAGTGCTCGCGATCCTCACGGACACGATCCCTCTGGACCACTACGAATTCAAGGGCACGCTGTCGACCGTGCCCATGAGTGGCGGCGCCCCGCGGGAAATCCTGCGGGATGTCACCGCCGCCGACTGGAGTCCCGACGGTCAATCTCTCGCCGTAGTGCACCAGACCGGCGGGCGATATATTCTGGAATATCCCCCGGGCAAGGTGCTGGTTGAGACCACAGGGGCGATCACGCAGCCGCGCGTCTCGCGGGACGGCAAAATGGTCGCGTTCCTGAACCATCCCTACCTGGGCGACGACCGCGGCGGCGTCATGGTCGTCGATCAGAGGGGAGAAACCAAGTTGCTCTCCGACGGCTGGGGCGCCGAGCAAGGCGTCGCATGGTCTCCCGACGGAGACGCAGTCCTGTTTTCGGCTGCCGACGCAAACTCCCAATTTCGCGTCCGCGCCGTCACGCTTTCGGGAAAGATTCGCGACGTCCTCGCCGGCCCCGGCGACATTCGCCTGTTCGACGTCAACCCGGCCGGCGGCCTGCTCGTCTCCCGCAGCGAAATCCGCTACGTCGTTTCCGCGTCGATCGACGGCGCTGCGATGCGCGATCTTTCCTGGCTCCAGTCCTCTTTCCAGCCCAGCCTTTCCGTCGACGGCAAGCGAATTTTATTCGGCGAAGGCAGCGGGCCGGTGAGCCAGTACTACGCAGTATGCCTGCGCGGCACCGACGGCTCGCCGGTGGTACGTCTCGGCGACGGACTGCCCTACAGTATTTCGCCCGACGGGGCCTGGGCCTGGGCGCTGCTTCAGAAAAATCCGCCCGTCGTCGAATTGCTGCCCACGGGCCCGGGCCAAGTGCAATTGCCGCCCAGCGCGAACATCGAAACCTACCTTGCCATGGGCTGGATGCCGGATTCGCAGCGCTTCATCTTCGCAGGCCACGAGCCCGGTCATGGTTCCCGCTTCTACATCCAGGACACTCACGGCCACACGGCGCGCCCGCTGACGCCGGAAGGCTATGGCGCCGATACGCAGGTCGCCATTTCGCCCGACGGCCAGAGATTCGCCGCGCGCGAGATGAGCAGCCGCGCCTGGAAGACGTGCGAGGTCGCGACCGGTCTGTGCGTTCCTCTACCGGGTGCGACGGAAGAAGATTACATTTTGCAGTGGAGCTCCGACGGAAAATACGTCTACGCCGCGCGCGGCGACCTAAGCCCCGATTTTTGGCGCATCGATATCCATACGGGGCAGGCGCAGCTGTGGAAACGCATCAGCCTCGCCGATAGCGTCGGCGCGAACCGGCACGTGCTCAGTTCCGTCACGCCCGACGGAAAATCCTACGCCATCGGCTACACCCGCTACCTCGATCAGCTTTACTTGGCCGAGGGAATTCGCTGACGGCTCTTTGTCGATCGCCTCGCGCGGCCTATTTCGAGTCGCCGGCGTGGCTGGCCGCGTTCGCGGCTTGCTGCTTGCACTGATCCTGCATCAAGCCTGGCCATTGGGCGCAGTGACTGAATGCGTCCGCCGCCTCTTTCCACTTTCCGGTATTTTCCAGGTCCGCACCCAGCACAAATAAATCCGTGGGATCCGGTTTGGCGACGTCGGCCGTCGAGGCCTCGAGCTCCTTGGCGGAGTTCTCGTAATCCTCGCGGCGGAAATAGATCAGCCCGAGCCCGCTGTGCGCTACGCCCGCCTCGCCGCTCTTGAAGTCAGCGAATTGCTGATCCGTCACCCCTTCCGGTTTCGGCAATTTGCCGAGTACGTCAAGCGCGTGCTTCTCGTAGCTCTCGGCCTTGTCGAGCCTCTTGTCCGCTTCGGGATCCTTCGAATCGTAGGCGCGGGGAATCACCCATCCGCTGAGCGCCAGCAAGTGCACGTCATCGGGGAAAATGGAAATTCCCTTCTCCGAGGTGGCGTAGAAACCCCCGAGATCTTTCTTCGCGTAGTATGTCTGCGCCAGCTCTTCGTAAACCGCCTGCGAGTAACGGTCCGTCGCATATTTCGCCAGAAACGCGTCGCCGAGTTTGATCTTCTTGTCCGGCTGATCCGCATCCACCTTGTGAAACGCCTGGTAGGCGGCTTCCTCCTTGGGATTTCCCAGTGTCTGCGTCAGGTATTTTTCCGTGATGCTGTTGTTGGCCTGAACTCCGTTCATGGTCGACAGCGAGTTGCTGATCGGCCCGGTCGAGCTGCCCTGCGCCTGAGAAACGGCCGGGCACAAAAAAGCGGCCGCAAGAATCGCCGCCGCAAGATACTTCGTTCCCCTGAAAATTTGCATTCCCCACCTCTCCTAGTTCAAGTTCTCACCCCCGTTTTCGTCGATCCACCTCCGTTGCCGGCATGATATACCAGATCGTTCCTAGGATTCGAGTGAGGATGATTCAGGCGATACGGCCCTCGGTGGTCTGCGCGGTGGCCACGCAGATCCGGGCGGCCGCTGCCTTCGAGCGTGATTCGCGCGTTGTTCGCTCGCAAGGCCGGGGTATTTGCCGCCTTTGCTTTTTCTGATCGCACGGCCCGTGTTTCATGAAACGACCGTCTGCCAGCGTGAGTCGGGATGGTATTGAGGCCTGCGCCTAAGGCAGGGTGAAGGCTACGAAAGCGTTGCCGGAGGCGGCGATCAGGTATTGTTTGCCGGCTACTTCGTAGGTCACGAAGTTCGAGCCGGATTCGCTGCCGCCTACTGTGAAATCCCACAGCCGCTTGCCCGTGCTGGCGTCGAGGGCGAAGAAATTGCCTTCGTCGCTTCCGCTGAAGACCAGGCCGCCGGCCGTGGCCAGCGTGGAGACTTCGGTGGGGGCAAGAATTTTGTATTCCCATTGGCGCTTGCCGGTGGCAGCGTCGAGCGCGCGGATGGCGCCGTAGGCGTCGTCGCCGCCGAGCGTGACGCGGCCGCCTCCGCCGAAACCCGGGAAATCGACCTTGTCCTTGCCGGCGACGGTGTAGGCGCTGATCTCGCGGGACGACACGTAAAACATTTTCGTGAGCGGCGAGTAGGACGGGCTGTTCCAGTTTGTGCCGCCGTGGCCGTCGGGAAACAGCAGTGTGCCCTCGCGCGTCGGTTCGGTATTCTCATTCATGATCGGGCGGCCGTTTTCGTCCAGGGCCTTCGCCCAGGTCTCGGTGACAAAGGGCGTGCCGGCCACGAACGCTCCGGTGATTCGATCGAGCACGTAATAGAAACCGTTGCGATTGGCGAGCGCGAGAAGTTTTCGCGGCTTGCCGTCAACCGTGGCGTCGAACAGCACGGGAACCTGGATGGAATCCCAATCATGCGTGTCGTGCGGCGTGAACTGGAAATACCACTTCATTTTTCCGGTGTCGGCGTCGAGAGCGAGGACGCAATCGCTGTAGAGATTGTCGCCGGGGCGGCTTGCCCCGTTGTAATCCGGCGCGGGGTTTCCGGTGCCCCAGTAAATGAGATTCAAATCGGGATCGAACGAGCCGCTGCCCCAGGTGCCGCCGCCGCCGACGCCGGTCATGTCCGGGCCCCAGGTTTCCGAGCCGGGCTCGCCGGGAGCGGGGATGGTGTGTGTACGCCAGAGGCGCTTGCCCGTCTTGGCGTCGTAGGCGTCGATGTATCCGCGAATGTCCACGTCGCCGCCGGAAATTCCGACGATCACTTTGCCGTTGAGGACGCGCGGCGCGCCCGTCATCGCGTATCCGCGGCCGTTGTCGTCCACATGCGTGCTCCAGCGGACTTCGCCCGTCGCGGCGTCGAGCGCGACCAGATGCGCGTCGAGCGTGCCGACGTAGACAGTGTCACCGAGGACCGCCACGCCGCGATTGGAGCGGTGCACGCCGATGGTGTAGAGGCGATCGGGCAGGCGCGGCGACCAGCTCCAGATTTTCGTGCCGAGGCGCGCGTCGAGCGCGGTGACGGTGCTGGGCGGCTCGGTGATGTACATGACGCCGCCAACGACAACGGCGGAGGATTCGATGGGGGCTTCGCCGGTATGGCTCGGCTGGTACATCCAGGCCGGCTTCAGCAAGTGAACGTTTTCGCGATCGATCTGCGTAAGGCGCGAGAAGCGCTGCGAAAAATAATCGCCGCCGTACATGAGCCAGTTCTGCGGCGTCGAATCGGCGTGGAGCAACTGATCGTAGGTGACTCCCTGTGCCAGGACGCGCGGGGTGGCCGGCCCCAGCGTGATTGTCGCGGCGACGGCCAACGCGACGAGGTATTTTTTCATGGCGCGCCCTTCAAAGTCGAGAGGTAGGCGATCAGGTCGTCCATTTGCGCGTCCGACAGAGTGCCTTTGAAACTGGGCATGAAGCTTTTGCCCGGCTCTTTTTCAAGCTTCAGCAGATCGGGTTTGCGGAAGCCGTGCAGTTTTCCCTGCGAGTCCTTGAGGACGATCGAAAAGGAGTCTTCGCCGACACGGATGCCTTCGGTCGCGTGGCCGTCTTTTTCGACGGCGCGGAACATCATGTATTGTGTCCAGTTGTTTCCGTAGAAGCCGCCGGAGGGTGTCGGCAGGTTCGCGCCGGGGTCGATGAGGCGCGCCTTCAGGCTGGCGCCGCCGCGCTGGGCACCGATGTGCGAAAGGTCGGGGCCGATGGTGCCGCCTTCGCCGCCGATCATGTGGCAGGCCGAGCAGCCGCTGAGGTGGTAGAGGTCTTCGCCTTTCTTGGGGTCGCCCGTGGCGACCGCCGCGGCGGGCGCGGAATCGAGCGTGCGGAGCCAGGAGACGATGTTGGCCGCGTCCTGCTCGCTGAGAATATAAGAGCTGGGCATGCCGGTGCCGGGAATACCGCGGCGAATGATGCCTGCGACGACGGAATCGCCGAGCGCGGCCGGGACGCCGTGGAGATTAGGGCCGTCTTCGCCGGTGGCGTCGACACCGTGACAGGTGGAGCAGTTTGCGGAGAAGAGGGCCTTGCCCGCCTCCGGATCGAGCGGTCCGAGTTTCACCGGAGGGCCCGGCGGAGGCGCCTGCGCACGGGCCGGTGGCGCAAACGATATGGTTGCAAGGAAAGCGCCGCAGCTCAGCGCTGCAAACAGTGCACGGAAATGCCTGGCCGATTCCACCCCGTCCCCCGAAATCCCCGAACGCGGGATGATATAACACATGCCCTGAAAACGGTGCGGCAGAAATGCGACCGAAGATGGTGAAAGAATTCAACGATTCCCGGCTGGGCGCGGATTTCGCGAAACGGGCGCAGCCCGCGAGGGGGCGCTGGGCGCGGCGCTGAAAAAGCTCCGGCTGAAATTCAGGCCTTCGACTCAGGACGAATGATCTTCGCCTTGTGTTCGCCTGCATCCAACTCTGTTATAATTCGCAAATCCCGACATGACTGAGAAAAATATTTCGCCGGGGCCCGCGGAAGCCGGATTTCCGCTGAATGCGGAACAGCGACGGGCTGTGGAGCATGGGGACGGGCCGCTGCTGGTTGTTGCCGGCGCCGGGACCGGCAAGACCCGGGTGATTACCGAGCGGATTCGGGCCCTGCTGGATTCGGATTCGTCGCTGGCCGGCGAAAATATTCTGGGGCTTACTTTCACCGACAAAGCTGCTGGAGAGATGAAGCACCGCGTGGTGAAGGCGGCTGGCGAGCGGGCCGAGGGCGTGTGGCTTTCGACGTTTCATTCCTTTTGCCTCGAGAAAATCCTGAAGGCGGCGAATCCGAAAATTCAGGCGCTGGATGATATCAATCACCGGATTCTGCTGCGGCGGAATATTGCGGATCTGGGGCTGGTGCTGTTCAAGCGTCTGGCGGAGCCGGCGGAATTCCTGAAGGATTTTCAGGCATTTTTTTCGCGATGCCAGGACGAGCTGGTTACGCCGGACGATTACCAGCGCTACGTGGACGGTCTGCGCGGCGCATACGAGAAGCGCAAGAAGATGCTGGAGCCGGACGAGCGGGCGATTGCGGAAGAAGAAGTGGCGAAGCAGGAGGAACTGGCGCGGGTGTATCGCGTGAGCGAGCGGCTGCTGCGGGAGCGGAATTTGTACACGTTCGGCGCGCAACTTTTACAGGCGGTAGAGCTGTTGCAGACCGACGCTGAACTGCTGGGGCGGCTGCGCGCGCAGTACCGCTACATTCTGGTCGACGAGTTCCAGGACACGAATATCGCGCAGCTGGAATTGCTGTGGCTGCTGGCGGCTGACAGCCGGAATATTTTGGCGGTGGGCGACGACGACCAGGCGATTTACCGGTTTCGCGGTGCGTCGTTCGGCAGCTTCACGATTTTTCTGGAACGATTCTGCCAAACGCGGGGCGCGCTGCCGAAGGCTGCGGCCGCGAAAGCGATCGTCTCGCTATCGCAGAATTACCGTTCGACGCGGCGGATCCTGCGCGTGGCGGGCGAGATGATTTCGCACAACGAGAAGTCGCCGCTGCTGCCACCGAAAAACCTGACAACTGAAAATCCGGACGGCGACAAGATTCGCGTGGTGGAATTCGCGGCGTTTGAGGAAGAGGCGCACTGGGTGGCGGCCGAAATCGAGCGGCTCCACGAGGCTGGGGCGCCCTGGCGGAGTTTTGCGGTGCTCTATCGCAAGCACACGCATCGCGCGCAACTGGTGCCGGCGCTGCGGCAGCGCGGGATTCCGTTTGTGATCCGCAAGGCTTCCATTCTGGACAACACGCTGGTGCGCGACCTACTGGCCTGGCTGCGGCTGATCGCGGTGCCGGCCGACAACGTGGCGTGCGCGCGGGTGCTGGCGGCGCCGTATTGGGGGCTCGAGCCGCGCGACCTGGTGCGGCTGTCGGAGCGCGCTCATAAGAATCGCCGGCGTCCGATGTGGGATGAGGTGGAAGCGTCGCCTCGCGAGCCGCCGTTCGATCGGAAGGGAGTGCGGCTGACGGAGTTCGTGGAATTGTTCGGACAGATGCGGCAACTGGCGCGGAATGCGACGGCGAGTTCGTTGCTGGCCGAGCTGATCACGATTTTGGGTGTTGCGCCCGTGGCTTCCGAGACCGACAAGCAGCATCTGGAGCGGCTGGTCACGTTCGTGAAGGAGTGGGAGCGGCAGAGCGAGGGCAAGCAGCTGCGGAATTTTGTCGAGTATCTGCGGTATTTCGACGAACTCGACGGCGACGTGCAGATCGAGGAGGAACCGGCGGGCGACGCGGTGCAATTGATGACCGTGCATGCGGCGAAGGGGCTGGAGTTTCCGCACGTTTTCATCTTGCGGTTGAGCAGGAGCGACTTCCCTTCCGGAGCGCGGCGTCCGAAGTTCGAATTTCCGCCCGATCTGATGAAAGAGGAGCAGCCCAAGGGCGATTTTCAGATCCAGGAGGAGCGGCGGCTTTTCTACGTGGCGCTGACGCGCGCCGAGCGGAGGCTGACGCTTTCGACCATCGTGAACCGGCGGAAGAAGCCGTCGCCGTTTCTGGAGGATTTTCTGGCGGACCCGACAATCGCAAAGATGGACACGGTGCAATCGGCGCCGAAGGTGGACGTGCCGGTCACGGGGGAGCTCATCGGGGCGCCGCCGGTTGCTCCCGACCCGACGCGATTGTTTCCGGCGTCGTCGACTGAAAACATGCGCGCGTATTCGCAGGTGGCGCTGTGGGCGAAGGCGTTTCATCCGCCGCGTCCGGAGCCGCTGCGATTGAGCGCTTCGGCGATCGACGCGTACGAACGATGTCCGATGAAGTACCTGTTTCAGTACGTCTGGGGTATTCGCAGCGGGCCGCACGCGCAGATGACGTTTGGCACCGTGATGCACACGACGATTCGCGAATTGGTCGGAGAGATTCGCAAGCGTGGGAAGGTGACGCTGGAGGAAGTGTTCGCGATCTACGAACGCGAATGGATTTCGGCCGGATATCCGGATGAATACCAAGAAAACGAATATCGGCGGGCGGGGCGCGAACAGCTGGAAGCGTTTCACCGCAGCTGTTGCGCGGCGCCGCCCGAAGTGTTGCACCAGGAGAAGGTGTTTGAGCTGGCGCTGGAGCACGACGTGGTGATCACCGGGCGAATGGACCAGGTGAACCGACTGACTGGGCGCGAAATCGAGATCGTGGATTACAAAACCGGACGTCCGCGCGACGCCGAGAAAGCGGCGGAAGATCTGCAGCTGAGCATTTATGCGCTGGCGGCGCTGGAGGTGCTCGATCGTTCACCGGGCAAGCTGGTTTTTTACAACCTGACGAATAACGAGGCGGTCGAGTCCACGCGCGACAGCAAGACGCTGGAGGCCACGAAGGCCAAGATTGCGGAAGTGGCGGACCGGATTCGGGCCGGGGATTTTTCCCCGAAGAAGGGATTCTCCTGCGGGTTTTGCGATTACAAGCCGCTGTGCCCGGAGCATGAGCAGCTGGTGACGATTCAGTCGGTAGCCGAAAATCGGCGCGCCGGACGTTCCGGTTAGCGGCCCGGGGTTATGGCGCTTTCGTAATAGCCTTCGCGGGTTTCGATGTTGAGACCGGGGCGCTTTACGCGGACTTCGATCGGGTGGTAGTCCTGGCCCTTGGTGACTTCCGTGGGAGAGAACGTGAGCGTGTATTCGTTGCGCGCCTGTTCGGTGACCTCGGAATAGAGGCGATCGAGATCGTCCTCCTTCTTGGCGTAGAAGGTGTCGCCGCCGGTATCGGCGGCGTACTTTTGCAGGTCCAAAGCGCCTTTTTGCAGCAGCTTCTTGCCGACCGGGACCGAGCGCGAAACGGAAATCGAGTAGAGCGACACGTCGGAAATCAGTAGCGATCGCAGGGTCTCGTCGAAGCTGTGCGCGTTGTTGTTGGAGTTGCTTTCGTCCGATAGCAGGAAAATAATCTTGCGGCGGTCGCGGCCCCGAGACTTCAGCATTTCGCCAGCGGCGAAAATGGCGTCCGTCATGTCGACGTTGCTCTTGAACTTCTGCGGTAGCGGCAGACTCGGGCCGGTGCCCTGCGGAGGCCCCGGAGGCGCCTGCCCCGGGGGAGGCGGGCCACCGGGCCGGAAGGCGGGATCCTCGATGATGGTGTGGTTGTGCGAGCCGATCTCGAAGCGCTTGAGAGTGGTGAAGAGCGCGTCATTGTTAAAAGAAAAATCCGAGATCGTTTCGGGAAATTCCTCGTAGGAGACGAGGGCGACTTCATCGTCGGGTCCGAAGCTGGCGGCGATGGAGATCAGGCTCTTCTGAACATTCGTGGAAACGCGCTGGTCGAGGTCGTTATCGAGCACAACTACGGCAGAGAGCGGGACCGCCTCGGATGAGAAAGTGGCAATCTTCTGTTCGACGCCATCGGCCAGAATCCGAAAATCGTCGCGGGTCAGGTCGCCGACGAGCTGGCCGTGCTCGTCCTTGACGGTGACGGGGACGAAGACGATCGGCGTGCGGACGATGATGGGAGCCGGGGGCGGCTGTTGCTGAGGCGGAGCGGGCGCTTGGGCGTGCGAGGTGGCAGCCGCCACGAGCAACAGCGTGAAGCCCAGGCATGGAACGAATCGGGTCATCGAAGCGTCTCGTTTCCTGCGTGAGGGCGGCGCTTCCATTCCGGAAGGCGCGCTCGCCCCGAAAATTTCGATTCGAACATCCGGCTGAGTGTATCCTGCATCGTATCTGTCTGACGCCCTATTCGAGGAGATTATACAATGCGGTTGACCAGCCTCGCGGCAGCTATTCTCATCCTGGCTTTGGCCAGCTATTCCGCGCTGAATTCGCTTCGCGCGAACGCCGCTGCCACGCCGCAGGGAGCGCCCCGCGGGCCGATGGGCCCTCCGGGCAGTCAGCCCAACACTCAGCAGCAGGAGACCCCGCCGCCCCCCGCCGAACCGCCCGAATCGCAAGCGCCCATCGGAATCACCACCTCCGTGGTGAACGTGTTCGCCACGGTGCGGGACAAGCACAACGCCATCGTCGGCACTCTGACCAAGGACGATTTCAAAATCTATGAGGACGGTGTGCCGCAGAAAGTTGCCTACTTCTACAAAGAAGTGAACATGCCGATTTCGCTGGCCATGATGATGGATACAAGCGGGAGCATGTATTACATGCTGAACGCGGAGAAGGACGCGGGATCGCGGTTCGTGCGCGAAGTGATGCACCACAAGGATGAAGCGATCGTGATGACATTCGACACCGACGTGAATCTGCTGGCCGATTTCACGGAGGACCCGGATGTGCTGGCGCGGGCCATCCATCGTGCGGAAATCAACGTGGACGCCACCGGCGTGGGCGGAACGGGTGGAACGATTCCGCAACGGGGCGGCGGCGGGACGAATTTGTACGACGCAGTCTACCTGGCGGTGCACGACGAGCTGGGACCGGAAGCCGGGCGCAAGGCCGTGATCATCATGAGCGATTGCGAGGATAACGGCAGCAAGATGTCCGAGCGCGACGCGATCGAAGCGGTGCAGCGTGGCGACGCGGTGGCGCACGTCATCCTGATCAGCGATCCGCGCGCGACGGAGGGTTACGGCGGCGGAGTGGCGCAGTCGCTGGCGTCAGAAACCGGCGGGCGCGTGATCAGCGTGCACAACGAGAACAGCCTGGAGAAGGCCTTCGACATTATTTCCGAGGAGTTGCGCTCGCAATACCAGATGGGCTACTACCCGACGAACCAGAACCGCGATGGGACTTTCCGCAAGATCAAGGTGGAAGTGTCGCAGCCCGATACGAAAGTTCTGGCGCGGCGGGGATATTACGCACCGCAGCGGTAGTTGCGCGAGATCCCGAGACATCAGCGTCCCCCGCATCGACACAAAACACCCGCGGAATGCCCTTACGATCTTAATTCCCCGCGGGTGCGGTCGCGCCGTAATAGCCTTTTCGGGTGCTTACGATCAGACCTTTGCGCGCGGTCTGCACGTCGATGGGACGGTACGTGCCTACCGGCGGAGGGTTCGACGGCGCGTAGGCGATGAAATACTGGCTGCGCAACTCGGTGCCGATGTCGAGAAACGACTGCGCCAGGTCGTCGATGCGGTAGGGGAAGAACGCGTGGCCGCCGGTCTGGTCAGCGAATTCTTCCAAGACTTTGTCGCCGGCTTCCAGATGATACTTGCTGGGCTTGTTTCCGTCGTCCACCGCGAGCCAGTCCGTATTCGTACTCACGGAAAAAACAGCGGCCTCGGCTTTGATGGAGGCGTCGATCGCGTCGGTCAGCGCGCGATCGCTCAAATTGTCCTGGCCGTCGCTGATCACCACCACAACTCTGCGGACTTCCGTTTCAGGGCCGCCGGGAAGCGGGGCGTGCGCGAGCTTTTCCGACGCCATGAAGATTGCGTCGTTGAGCGCGGTGCCGCCGCCCGCGCGCTGAGCGCGAATGGCGCTCATGAGCCGATCGAGATCCCCCGTGTAATCCTGGATGATCTCCGGCTCGTTGTCGAAGGTCATCAGAAACGCGAGATCCTTATTGCGGCGAATCACTTTGTTGAGGAAATCGACGGCGGCGTCTTTTTCAAACTCCAGGCGCGGGCGGATGCTGTTGGAGGTATCCAGCAGCAGCGCGATGCGAAGAGGCAGGTCGGTTTCGCGCCCGAAGAACTTGATTTCCTGGGCCTGGCCGTTTTCGATGACTTTGAAATCGCTTTTGTCGAGATCGGTGATGAACTGATGACGGTGATCGGTTACCGTAACGACGAGATGGACAAGGCCGGTGGTGGTGACGAGCGGCGGTGGCGCCTTCCCGAGGCCTTGCGGATTTGAGGGCGAAGCGCCCTGCAGGACGGGAGGAGCTGGTGCGTCCTGAGCGTGCGCACTGCCCGCCGCGAAAGCGAGCAGAACGAGCAAACCAATTCGCAAACCGCGGCTCATCGTGGAAGGCATTCCCCGTAGGCGATTATAGGAACTCTCGGAGCGCAGCGTCAATCTGGGCGGGATCGGCCTGGGTGGCGCGGCCGACGGTGCGGAGATAGTCCGCGAGCTCAGGTGGCAGAGGGGCGCGCATCTCGATAGGTTTTCCGGTGCGGGGATGCGTGAAGGCCAGGCGCGCGGAGTGGAGAAAATTTCGATCAAGCGGCGGCAGAAGCTCTTTGGCGATGCGTTCCCGGCGGGGCGCGCCGTAGACGGTGTCGCCCACGACGGGACAGCCGAGCGCTGCAAAATGAACGCGAATCTGGTGCGTGCGCCCGGTGTGCAGGTCCGCGTCGATCAGCACGAAACCATTGAGGCGCAGGCAGACGCGCCAATCGGTGCGAGCTTCGCGGCCCTCGCGGCGGCGGGCGGTCATGCGGGAGCGCCGGCGGAGATCGCGGGCGACAGGCAGCTCGATCGTGCCGGCTTCACCCTTGATTTTTCCGTGCAGCAGCGCGACGTAGTTTTTTTGGACCAGGCGATCGCGAAAATTCTCGACGAGCTTCTGGTGGGCGGCATCGGTTCGGGCGATCACGATGGCGCCGGAGGTTTCCTTGTCCAGGCGATGCACGATGCCCGGCCGGAGCGGGCCGCCGACGGCCGACAAGCCCGCGGCGCCGAAGCGATCGAGAAGCGCGGCAACCATTGTGCCGGCGGCGACGCCCGAACCGGGATGAACGATCATGCCCGCGGGTTTATTCACGACGGCCAAGTCGGCGTCTTCATACAGGATATCGAGAGGGATGGGTTCGGCCTCGACGCCCGCAGGCTGCTCCTTCGGGATTTCGATCGTCACGACTTCGCCGGACTGGACGTGATGCGAGGCCTTGCGGGCGGCGCCGTCGACTTCGACGCGGCCATCGTCCATCAGCAATTGGATGCGCGAACGGCTGACTGCCGGAAGTTGCGCGACGAGAAAAATATCGAGACGCTGGCCGGCTTCCTCGGGAGTGACGATGAATTTCATGCGCGGGAGTCAGTCTATTCAGAGCGGCCTGCTGCGGCCCGTGCGGGCCTCGCGGGCTTGACGGGGGCCGGCACCTCAGCGTGGGGTCGAAGCCACAGGAACGCGCCGCCCAGAATCAAGGCCCCGCTGACGAGCTGCATCAGCGAGACGCGGTCTCGGAACAGCAGCGTGCGGCCCGGATCGCCGCGGAAGAACTCGATGATGCCGCGCTCGAAGCCATAGAGAATGAAATAGGCGCCAATGATTTGCCCGCGGAAGCGGCGTTTGGCTCCGAGCCAGAGCAGGATGGCGAAATTCATGAATTCCGCAGCAGACTCATAGAGCTGCGTGGGATGGAGAGCCACCCCCAGAGGCGTGCCGCTGATTTTCTCGGCCAGGGGGCTCGTGAACGTGACGCCCCAATCGAGCGCGGTTGGCTTGCCCCAGCAGCAGCCCGCGGCAAAGCATCCGAGGCGGCCGATGGCGTGGCCGATGGCGATGGGGGCGGCGAGCAGATCCATCACCGACCAGAACGACAGCTTCTGGACATACGTGTAGAGCAAGATGAACACCACGCCGCCAACCATCCCGCCGTAATAGTCGCCGGCCGATTGCACGGTGGCCCAAGTGAAGATCTGGCGCGGGTGCGCGCTGAAGTAGCCCCATTCACTGAGGATGAGCCATAGCTTCGATCCTGCGAGCGAGACGAGAATTCCGTAAATTCCGAGGTTCCAAATACTGTTCGGGTCCAAGCCCATGCGCGAGGCACGACGATGGGCGAGCAGGAGCGCCGCGAGAAATCCCGCCGCGGCGAGCACACCGTAGGAATACAGCGTGAGCCAGCCGGATTGAAACAGAATCGGATGCATGGCTAGACCTGTTCCCGGCTGGGATGCCGCCAGTCGCGTAGAAGCTCGAGGATCACCAGCCCGGCGCCGATGACGATGGCCGAATCAGCCAGGTTGAAAGTGTACCAGTGGTAATCGCCGACGTGAAAATCGATGAAGTCGGTGACGCTGCGGCGCAGGATGCGGTCGAGAACGTTGCCGGCCGCGCCGCCCAGGATCATGGTCATGCCGCACTGACCCAGCGGGCCGCCGGCGCGGCCGGTGACCAGCAGCCAGACGATGAGTCCGATGACCGCGACCGAAAAAACGATCAGAAGCGGAGCGCGCCAGGGCGAAGCGGAGTCCGCGAGCAGGCCGAAGGCTACGCCGGGATTGGTGCTGTGCACGAAATTCAGCAGGCCCGGGATCAGCACGCGGCTGGAGCCGGCGGCGGTCCATCTTTCTACGGCGTGCTTGCTCATCTGGTCGGCTGCGAGGATGGCTGCAGCGAGGACGGAGAAGAGCAGGACGCGGCGCGGAAAATGATCGTTCACTATGATTGCTGCCTCAGGGCCTGACGGCGGGGCTGAGCAAGCAGCGCCCCTATGAGCGTTCCAGCGGCCCGGCTGCCGCGCGGAAGGCCACGGCGCTACCATCAACGCTCGCGTCAAACCTCATGCCGCGGCGCCGCCTTGCCTGGATTTGTCGCGCGCGATTTCTTCGATCGCCGCCTGGCAGCGCTCGCAGAAACCTGGATGCGTCGCGCTTTCGCCTACGTGGACGGAATAGTTCCAGCAGCGGTCGCATTTCTTGCCGTGGGCGCGCTCGGCGCGAATCTGAAGGGCGGGGATTCCCGACAGGATAGCGGCTCCTTCGACGGGCCCCTCGACAACTTCGACCTGCGAAACGATGAAGAAAGCCGGAAGTTGCCCCGCGTATTTCTTGAGAAGGCCGAGGAGATCGCCGGTCGCCGACAGAGTGATCCGCGCTTCGAGATTGGCCGAAATCCCTTTGGCGGCGCGTACCGGCTCGAGCGCTTTCAGTACCTCCTCGCGCACCCCAAGCAGCTGGTCCCAATTCGTCGCGCGCGTTTCGTCGAAGGCGTTTTCAAAAGGCTCGGCCGCCGGGAAATTCGCCATGTGCACGCTCGGCGCGGCGGAAGATGGTTGAGGCAGGTGCTTCCAGACTTCCTCGGACGTAAAAACGAGAACGGGAGCGATCAACCGCACCAGCGCGCGCGCGATATGGTGCACGGCGGTTTGCGCGGAGCGGCGCCCCGGATTATTCGGCGCGAAAGTATAGAGACGATCCTTGAGCACGTCGAAATAAAACGAACTCAGATCGACGCTGCAATAATCGTGCAGCGCGTGGTAGACGCGGTGAAATTCGTAGTCCTTGTACCATTCGAGGCAGCGGCGGACGAGCGCACCGGTGCGGCGAAGCATCCAGGCGTCAAGCTCCCACATGTCGGCGTCGTGCACGACGTTCTTTGCCGGGTCGTAGTCGAACAGATTCCCGAGCGCGAAGCGGAACGTGTTGCGAATCTTGCGATAGGATTCAGACAGCTGCGTCATCATCGCGGGCGAAATGCGCATGTCCGCGGTGTAGTCCTGCGAGACGACCCAGAGGCGCAGCAGGTCGGCGCCCCATTTTTCGACGATTTCTTTGGGATACAGCGCGTTACCGCGCGATTTCGACATCGGCGCGCCCTTGTCGTCGAGCGTCCAGCCGTGCGTGACGACCTGGCGATAGGGTGCGTGGCCGCGCGTGCCGATGGCGTTGAGCAGCGAACTCTGAAACCAGCCGCGAAACTGATCCGGGCCTTCGAGGTAGACTTCGGCGGGCCAGTGCAGGCCGTTTTCCTCGCTCAGCACGGCGAGGTGCGTGGAGCCGGATTCGAACCAGACGTCGAGAATGTCGGATTCTTTTTGCCACTTCGCCGCGGCGCACGAGCATTTCGTCCCCGGCGGAAGCAGTTGCTCGGCCGAGTGGGTGTACCAGGTGTCGGAGCCTTCGCGCTCGAAAAACGGAAGCACGTGGCGCAAGGCCTTGAAATCGCGCAGCTGCTTGCCGCAATTTTCACAATAGAACACGATCAGCGGCACGCCCCAGAATCGTTGGCGCGAAATGCACCAATCGGGGCGGTCGGCGACCATGCTGTGCATGCGGTCGCGTCCCCAGCCGGGAATCCACTTCACTTTCTCGATTTCGGCGAGCGCATCCTTGCGGAGATTTTCCTGGTCGAGGCCGATGAACCATTGCTCGGTCGCGCGGAAGATCACCGGATTTTGGCAGCGCCAGCAGTGCGGGTAGCTGTGCTGGAGTCTGCCTTCGGCGACGAGCGCTCCGCGCTTCTTAAGCAGCTCGATGATCGGCGCGTTTGCCTCGAAAACGGTTTTGTTTTTGTATTCGGGCAGGCCCTCGATGAAGCGGCCTTCGTCGTCAATCGGAGCGTAGGCTTCGAGACCGTATTTTTCGCCGGTGCGGAAATCGTCGGCGCCGTGGCCCGGTGCGGTGTGGACGATGCCGCTTCCCGCGTCGAGCGTGACGTAGTCGGCGAGCACGGCCGGCACCTGTATGCCCAGGAAGGGGTGCCGGAACAGAACGCCTTCCAGCTCCTGGCCCCTCCACGAACCGCTGAATTCGCCAACCGCGACTTTCGATTCTTCGGCAAGCGCCCTCAGCCGCTCTTTGGCGAGCAATAGTTTCCCGGCGGGCGTATCCGCAACGACGTATTCGAACTCGGGATGAAACGCCAGCGCGCGGTTCGCCGGGAGCGTCCACGGAGTGGTCGTCCAGATCAGCCCGCTGACGCCCTTGCCGAGCTTGGCGGATTTTTCATTTTCCACGACGGGGAATTTCACCCAGACCGTATGGCTGGTGTGGTCTTCGTACTCGACTTCGGCCTCGGCCAGCGCCGTGCGATCGTAAATACACCAGTAGACCGGCTTGAGTCCGCGATAGATGTAGCCCTTTTCCAGAAAATCGAGGAACGCGCCGGCGATGGAAGCCTCGTCGTGCGGGTTCATCGTCAGATACGGATCACTCCAGCGGCCGAACACGCCGAGGCGCTTGAATTCGACCTTGTGGATTTCCACGAAGCGCGCCGCGAATTCGCGGCACATGCGGCGAAACTCGGCAGGCGAAACCTTCGCGGTCTTGCCGCCCAGTTCCTTCTCGACCTGTGTTTCAATCGGAAGGCCGTGGCAGTCCCAGCCCGGCACGTACGGCGCGCGGAAGCCGGCCATGGTCTTCGATTTCACGATCATGTCCTTCAGAGTCTTGTTGAGACCGGTGCCCAGATGGATTTCACCGGTCGGATAGGGCGGCCCATCGTGGAGCACGAACAAGGGCTTGCCGGCGCGCGATTCCAGGATGCGGTCGTAAAGACCCATCTGCTCCCAGGCGGCCAGCTGCTCCGGCTCGCGCTGGGGGAGCTGGGCCTTCATTGGAAAGTCTGTTTTCGGGAGGTTGAGAGAGCCTTTTAGATCGAACGGTTCGGCCATCTAGAGAGCGAGAACGCCTTTCTTCAAAGCCCGAACGCGCGAACTAGCGCGGGCGCGGCTGCGTGTGGTACAAGTTTGCGCCGGGGAAACTCAAAATTTTGGTCGCAGACCGTATGTTACAATGATTCTCGGAACGTGTCAGCCGTGCCGCTGGCCCCGGACATCCTTTTCCGCACGGCAGCGTCTAACAGTGAGTGGGTAAGGGGTTGAGGGACGTAGGTCGCTGAAATGTCAGACTCCAGCTTGAACTTGAACCAGCCCGTCCGCGAGATCGAGGACGCCTCGCTGCGCATCGGGCGGCTGCCTTCGCCTTCGCGGGAGGGGAGCATCAAGAGTCTGTTTTCAAACCTTCGGGATTTTCTGGTCGAGCGCCCCGTAAAGGTCAAGGCGGGTACTCCGACGGCATTCGATGTTCCACGATTTGGCACCGGTCTTGGCGACAATCTCAAGGAATTCTTCCATTCCGGTCCCCGGGGCAACGTGCGCTCTGCGCTGCTGGTCGACTGGCACGAGGAGCCGAGCCTTTGGGCGAATCTGCGCGATTGGATCGCGCCGCGGAAATTGCCGCCGCTGAAGACCACCAGTCAGCCGATTCCGGTTCCTGAAATCTGGTCGAAGAATGAGAATTTCAGTCGCATGCAAATCGTGTCCATTCTGGTGCACGGGGCGGCGATTGCGTTTGTTGTGCTGCTGCCATTCCTGTTTCCCGGATTCATCACTCCGCCGGTGACCAAGGCGTCGAGTCCGGAAATCGTTAGCGACGTGCCCGTATCGCCCTATATCACCAAACTTGCGCCCGCGGCCAAAAGGGCGGGCGGTGGCGGCGGACAAGCGGACAATGCTCCGGCCTCCAAGGGCAAGCCGCCGAAGTTTTCGTGGATGCAAATTTCCCGGCCGATGGTGAATCCTCCGAAATCCGATATCACCATAACGCCCACAGTGCTGGGCAACCCCGATATCAAACTGCCCGACAACAACGACAAAAACTGGGGCGATCCGTTTGCCACCAGACTGAACGGATCGATGGGGAACGGTCACGGCAACGGCATCGGCGACGGCAATGGCAACGGCGTCGGGCCGGGCCAAGGATATGGCACCGGCGGTGGAATACCGAACGGTGGGACCGGCGGCTATGGGATGCCCGCGTGTCTCTATTGCCCGCGTGCGGATTACAGCGATGAGGCCATGAAGGTCAAGGTGCAGGGCGTCGTCGAGCTGATTGCCGTCATCACGGCGGACGGACGTGTGACCGACGTTCACGTCGCCAAGGGCTTGGGACTCGGCCTGGACGAGAAGGCCATTGAGGCGGTGCGCACCTGGCGTCTGAAACCTGCGCTGGGTCCTGACGGCAAGCCGGCCACCGTGCGACAGGTCATCGAAGTTACCTTCCAGCTCTACTGACACGCCCCGGGCGCCGGCTCACGCGGCGATGGAGCGCCCTCCGCCGAGTCCCCTCGCTTCTGTTTTGCGCCATTAACCATCTGGACCCATTCGCATCGAAGCCCGGATGCATCTGCTACGATGAGCGGCATGAAGAACACGGTTTGCGCAGTCATACTGCTCGTGGGACTGACCGCGGTGCTCGCGCCATGCGTTTCGGCGCAGAGCGCTTCCATCCAATTTGTCGCGCAGGCCACTCCCTCCGACGGTCTGCAGGAGCCGGTCCGCGGCTTTCCGTTTTTCCTTCTGAGCAAGAGCTTCGAGGAGATCCGCAAGGAAGCCAGCGCGGCCTACCCGAAACCGGACATGGACGCGTTCATCGACAAGCAGGATTGCTCGTCCGAGCTCAAAGCGTGGATGAAGAAGAATCATGTGATCCAGCTGGCCGGCGACGAGTTCACCCGTAAGCTCAACGCCGATACGATCATGGGCGTTCCCGAGTTCAAGAGCGCCTACATCCAGTTAAACGCCGGCACGCAATCGATCGATTTTCCGAAGCCGAAGTACAAAAGCTCCGACCAGCAGAAAGACCCGGCCAAGTACAAGAAACTCGTCGCCGATTACGACGCCGTGGTCCACCTCTATATCGAGCAGCATCCGGCCAGCATCGAAGGCCTCGATCTGGAGCTTACGACGGTCGACCCGAATGCGAAGTGGGAGGCTTTGACGGGCGCGCGCACCACGGCGATTCACCAGCGCACGATCGACCTGGCGCAAGGCAACTACACCGTGGCGCGGGTGGAAACCAACCTCGATGGTAAAGCCGTCCTCAGCGGAATCGCGCCAGGCAGCTATTGGCTGAGCACGCTGGACGTGCCGGCGATCGTTGGCGATGCGCGGCCGCGCTGGGATATTCCCGTGACCGTGCGGGCCGGCGAAACCAAGTACATCGCGCTTTCCAATTCGAACTCCGTCCGGTCCGAAACGCAGGTTACGCCGTAGCGTGGTTCCTCGCTGAGGTCGCCCGTGGCTGATACAGGCATTAGGTCCCTCATTCCCAGCCTGGGTTCCACCCAACCCGCGGAGCGCGAGCGGGCGGCCCGCACTCTTTTCGAAGCCGGATCAACACTCGCTCGCACTGCGATTTCCCGCTGGCTTGGGTTCCCTCCGCTCGCCACGCTGCTGACGCGCGATGCGTCGGGCGCGCTGGAATTCACCGTCGGCATCGCCGTGCAAACCGAAACTTTTGACCGACTGCAAGCCGCGAACGGGTCTGCGCGCCTCGCCGACGTGCCTCCCGAACAGGATGCCAAGGAATTCGAGTTGGAATTTCAGGGCGGCGTGCGGCTGGACATCTTGAGCACGCGACAGCCGGGCGGTGGAGGCGCGATTGATCGATTCCTGGGGAAATTCGGCGAAGGGATTCAGCAGATCGAGATCGGGGTCCGCGACCTGGATCGCGCGACCGCCGCTCTGCGCGACGAATTCTCAATCGCGCCGATTTACCCTGCCGCTCGGGGGGGCGCCGACGGCACGCGCGTCAATTTTTTCCTGGTGCCCACGGGCGATGGCGGAAAAGTCCTGATCGAATTTGTCGAGAACCGGCATCCCTAACACCGACGAGCACCGGTAAAATCGACTCCGCCAGCAGCCGACAGTTACTCGCCGCTTTGCTCCAGCAATTTCGCAACGAGGGCCGTCCAGCCGGTCTGGTGGCTCGCGCCGAGACCTGCGCCGTTCTCGCCATGAAAATATTCGTAAAAGAGAATCAGGTCGCGCCAGTAAGGATCTTTCTGAAGCACCTCGTAAGTTCCGTTCACGGGACGCCGGCCGTTGCGCCGCAGAAAAATGTGCGAAAGCCGGCGCGAGAGTTCACCCGCGGCGTTCCACAATGTCTTCTGCTGTCCTGACCCTGTGGGGCATTCCACCTTGAATTCATCGCCGTAGTAATAATGAACCCGCTGCAACGATTCGATGAGCAGGAAATTCATCGGGAACCAGACCGGGCCCCGCCAGTTCGAATTGCCGCCGAAAAGGTCGCTCGAGGATTCGGCCGGTTCATATCTCACCGAATTCCGCACCCCGTCCACGTCGAGCTCGAACGGATGCTCGAGGTGGAACTTCGAAAGCGCCCGAATGCCATAGGGCGAGAAGAATTCGCTTTCGTCGAAGACGTATTTGTAGATTCGCTCGAGCTTCCGCCGGTTGGCGATGGTGAGAAGAACGCGCGGGCCCCGGGGCGTGACCTGGCTCATGTCCACGTGTTCGGCGGTATCTGGATGATGTTGCAGGAACCAGTCCATGCGGCGCTTGAACGCCGGAACGCGCGCTAGCTCTTCTGGATCGATTGTCTCAACAGCAAAAAGAGGAATCAGGCCGACCATCGAGCGCACTTTCATGGGGGTCGTCTCACGGGTCGAGGCCATGTGAAGCACGTCGTAATAAAAGCCGTCCTTCTCGTCCCACAGGCCAATGCCGCTGCCGCCCATGTCGTTCATGGCCGACGAAATGTATATAAAATGCTCGAAGAATTTGCTGGCGACGTCCTCGTACGCTGGATCTTCGCGGGCCAGCTCCATGGCCATCGAGAGCATGTCGAGGCAGAACATGGCCATCCAGCTGGTCCCGTCGGACTGTTCGATATAGCTGCCGGGGCTGAGCGGGCGCGAGCGGTCGAACACGCCGATGTTGTCGAGCCCCAGGAAGCCGCCCTCGAAGACGTTCTTCCCGGTGGGGTCCTTGCGATTCACCCACCAGGTGAAATTCAGCAGCAGCTTGTGGAAAACGCGGACCAGGAAGGCACGGTCCGGTTTTTTCTGGATGCGTGCCGCGATTTTGTAGACGCGCCAGGCAGCCCAGGCGTGCACGGGCGGATTCACATCGGAAAAATTCCATTCATAAGCGGGCAATTGTCCGTTGGGACGCATGTACCATTCGCGCAGGAACAGCACGAGCTGGTCCTTGGCGAATTTCGGATCGATCAGCGCCATCGCCACGCAGTGGAAGGCGAGATCCCACGCCGCGTACCACGGATACTCCCATTTGTCCGGCATGGAAATAATGTCGGAGTTGTGCAGGTAGGGCCAATCATGGTTGCGGCCCTGGTATCGAGCCTCGTCGGGCTTTGGCTGTGTGGGATCGCCGCGCAGCCAGCGGCCGACGTCATAGTGATAGCTCTCCTTGCCCCACAGCAGCCCGGCGAAGGCCTGGCGCTGCACGAGCTTGGGATCCTCGCTCATGCCCACGTGAACGCGCTTCTGGTAGAAGTCGTTCGCCTCCTTCAGGCGCTGGTCGAACATGGCGTCGAAAGGCGCGCCGAAGAATTTCTGGCCGCTGGAGTGGGTATCGGCAGGGTTGCGATCGAGCAGGCGCGCGCGAATCGTGCGGCCTTTGCCAGCGGCAATTTCGGCGAAATAGTGAGCTGCGGCCTTGGTTCCGCGCAGCGTGGGATTCACGGCGTCGCGTTCGCCCGAGACCACGCAACGATGGAACGCGTCCTTGACGTAAGGCGTGCGGCTTTTTTGCCCGAACAGCCGCTCCATGTTCGTTTCGTTCTCGGTGAACAGCAGTTCCGGGGTGCCTTCCATCAGCAGCCAGCGCTTGCCGTAATGATATTCGTCAAGCTCCAGCAGCACCGTCGCGGGCGGCCCGTCGATGCGATAAACCTGCGGCGGATCGTAATTCTCCCCCCAGGCCCAGCGATTCCGGAACCAAAGGGAAGGGAGAATGTGCAGACGCGCCGCATCGGGTCCGCGATTCCACGCGGTGATGCGGATCAGGATATCCTCCGGACCCGCCTTGGCGTACTCGACGAACAAGTCGAAGTAACGGTTCTCCGCAAATACGCCCGTATCCATCAACTCGTATTCGGGATCCTTGCGCGTGCGTTTTTTGTTTTCGCCGACCAGCTGATCGTAGGGGAAAGCCGCCTGCGGATATTTGTACAGAAACTTCAGATAGGAACTCGTCGGCGTGGCGTCGAGGTAGTAGTAGCACTCCTTGACGTCCTCGCCGTGATTCCCTTCCTGATTGGTGAGGCCGAAAAGGCGCTCTTTCAGGATCGGATCTTTTTCGTTCCACAGCGCGAGGGCAAAGCAGATGTGCTGATGCCGGTCGCAGATGCCGCCGATCCCGTCTTCGCCCCAGCGGTAGGCGCGCGATCGCGCGTGATCGTGGGGAAAATAGTTCCAGGCGTCGCCGTTGGCGCTGTAATCCTCGCGAACCGTTCCCCACTGGCGCTCGGAGAGAAACGGACCCCAGCGGTTCCAGTGCGCCTTACGCTCGTCGTTGGCCTCCAGCCGCTTTTCCTCTTCCGTCATCTCTGGTCCTTCGGGGAATGGCTGGGAGCCTGGCTCCGGCCGTGATGTCCGACTGCCCGGTGAGCGCATGTAACTCTATCGGTTCGAGCGCAGTGTTACAAGACGGCAACTTTTCGAATATTCCTATTGGGCACGCGGCCCGTGCAGTAGCGGTGGGGCGCTCGATTCTGTAATCTTGGAACACTAAATTTATACGCGCGGAGCCCGATCCTGGCCGGACCGAAAACGGAAGCACGCGAACCGCGGGAAGCGCGCGGACCATCACGCTCCTCCTGGCGCATCCCGCTTCTCTGCCTTGGCCTCGTTGCGACTGCGGTGATCTCGCCCATGCTGTTTCTCGGCAATGCTTCCGGACACGATTTTCAGTTTCACATGGCCTCGTGGATGGACGCGGCCGGGCAGTGGCGAGAAGGAATCGTCTATCCGCGATGGGCGGAGTGGGCGAATTGGGGATTCGGCGAACCGCGGTTCATTTTTTATCCGCCGGGATCGTGGATGGCGGGAGCAGCGCTGGGCACCGCCGTGCCCTGGCGGGCCGTCCCCGGCGTTTTCATATGGCTGGTGCTCGTGGCTGCAGGAATGGCGATGTGGAACTTGGCGCGCGAGTGCCTTCCCGCGCGGTATGCGACGGTGGCTGCCGTCTTGTTCGCCGTGAATCCCTATCATCTGGTGATCGTTTACTACCGCAGCGATTTTGCTGAGCTGATGGCCGGCGCATTTCTGCCGCTGATTGTTTGGGGCGCGCTGCGAGTGGGGCGCGGTGAAGGGCGCTCGGTGCCGTTGCTCGCCGCCGCTTTCGCCGGGATGTGGCTGTCGGATGCCCCTGCGGCGGTGATTGCCACCTACGCGCTCGCGCTGATCCTGTTTGTGGCTTGGCTGGGGCGCCGGAGCCTTCGGCCGCTCCTGGCTGGCGCCACCGGGATGGCCGGCGGCTTCGGGCTGGCGGCCTTCTACATCTTGCCCGCGGCCCGCGAACAACGCTGGGTCCAAATCACGCAGGTCGTGGCAGACAATCTCGGTCCTGCCAGAAATTTCCTGTTCACCCACTCGAACGATCCCGATTTCGTAGCTTTCAACTGGAAGGTTTCCTACGTCGCTCTTTCCGTGATGCTGGTGACGAGTATCGCAGGGGTGCTGGTGGCGCGTCGACGGCGAGACTTTTCGCATTTGCATTGGATGATGGCGGCGCTGGGCTTCCTGTCGATGGTGCTGATGCTGCCGTTTACGTCTTTCCTATGGCGTCTGCTGCCGGAGCTGCGATTCGTGCAATTTCCGTGGAGATGGCTCGAAGTTCTGGCGCTCGCGTACGCATTTTTCGTCCCGGCGGCGATGAGCCAGGCGCAACGGCCCGGACGAGCGTGGGCGACGGGCGTGGCTCTGTTCGTGGCGATCGGCGCGGGTGCGACCGCCATGGTTCGGACCGCCTGGTGGGACTCGGGAGACGTGCCCGCGATGGTCGCCTCGGTCGGCTCCGGCGTTTCGGGCGCCGGATATAGAGGTACGGACGAATACGATCCGGTCGGTTGCGACCATTACGAATTGCCCGGCGACCCGGATGACCAAGAACGCGCGGAAGGAGTTTCCGCCGCGCCCGCGCTTCCGATCGAAAAGGTCGATC
>Ga0210391_10000487_pt1 | contig 41377 bp, 42 predicted proteins | sample IncBWC12OmetaG_FD_160573 | JGI IMG/M metagenome (GOLD analysis project Ga0210391, IMG submission 160573) | Forest soil microbial communities from Barre Woods Harvard Forest LTER site, Petersham, Massachusetts, United States - Inc-BW-C-12-O ...
GATCGGCCAGACGGTGGGCGACGTGGCCACCGCGCTGAGCGTGCTCGCCGGTCCCGACCCGGCCGATCCGGTCACGCTGGGCCAGCCGAGCCCGCTGCCGAGCTACACCGCCGGACTCAAACCGACGGCGTTGAGCGGGAAGAAGATCGCGGTGGTCTCGAGCACCTCCGTGCCATACCCGGCCGCTGTCGCCGAGCTGGAAGCGCTCGGTGCGAGCACCGGCGTGGTCACGCTCGGGACGGGCACGACGGCTCCAAGCATCGTCCCGTATGAGTTCCATCGCGACCTCAACAGCTACCTGTCCAGCACCGGCCCGGAGGTACCGAAGTCGCTGCAGCAGATCATCGAATACAACGAATCCAACGCCGTCGAGGGTCTGAAGTTCGGGCAGGGTGGGCTGCTCGCGGCCGAGGCGGTGGAATACACCAACCCGGCGACGACCACCACCTACAAAGAAAACCTCACCAAAGGACAGACCGAAGACCGAGCGGTGATCGACGGGATCCTGAAAGAAGGGTACTCGGCGATCATGGTGCCCAGTGGCAGTCCGCTGGTCGGGATTGCCGACCGCGCCGGCTACCCGGTGTTGACGGTTCCGGCCGGGTTCGCCGCTGAGAACAGCTCCACTGGTGGCGACCCGATCGGAGTCGACTTCATCGACACCGCCTACGGCGAGCCGGAACTCCTGGACGACGGTTATGCCTTCGAACAGGGAACGCACGCACGCCAGTCCGGGCCGGCGTACATGCTCTCGGCGACGATTCCCAACTCGACGTTCTCCGGGGCGCCGAGCGAGACCAACCAGAGCATGTGGCGGTGCCTGCCGGGGAGCGCGTTCGTCAAGCCGTACGACTGCAACCCAGGTGAAACGGGGAGCGGTCTGGCTGGGGAATGAGCGCCACGGCCTCGCATTGACGAGGTGAGCGTCGCCGGCCGGGTCACGTGGCCCGGCCGGCGACGGCGCGTTCAGCGAGGGTTGCGCCGGTGCCCGTCGGCGTCGAGGCCCTCGATCGCGGCCGGGCTCAGCTGCTCGAGCGATTCGATCTCGAGGTCGGCGAGACCGAGCGCGACGTCGTCCGGGGGAAACTCGCGATTGGGCACGGCGATCACCGCCATGCCGGCGGCTGCCGCTGCGCGCAGGCCGTTGGCGGAATCCTCGACCGCGGCGCTGCGTCGTGGGTCCACGCCCAGCTCGTCGGTCGCCGCCAGGTACACATCTGGCGCGGGCTTGCCGTGCACGACCTCTTCGCCCGAGACCGTCGCCTCGAAGCACGCATCGAGGCCGCTCGACGCGAGCACCGCGTCGATCACCGATCGGTTGGCTGAGGAGGCCAGGCCCAGTGGCCATACAGCCGCCGTTCGCCGCACAGCTGCAACGGCGCCGGGCAGCAGCGGCAGCTCACGCTCGTAGGAGGCGAGCACGCGCTGCACCACACGGTCGTTGATCTCGGCCGGCTCGAGTGCAACGCCGAGGCGATCGTGTACGAATCGCGACCACTCGCCCGAGCTCATTCCCAGCATTTCCTCGGTGGCTCGCGCGGACCAGCTTCCGCCTGTTTCCGCGACGACTTCGCGACGGGCGCGATCCCACACTCGCTCCGAGTCGATCAGGACACCGTCGAGATCGAAGACCACGGCCTCCACGGCGGCCGTGCTCGGCGGCTACCGCGAAGCGCGCCCGAGCGCCTCGAAGTGCGCGTCGGCGACGACCCACCGAGGCTCGGTCGCGCGCACGCGGCGAGCGATGATCTCGGCTCTGAGGTGGTCATCTTCGGCCGGGGCGCTGTTCAGGCGCCCGCGAGCGCCCTCGAGGAGCTTCGCGATCACCGGGGGCTCGACGCCGAAGCGCTGAGCCAGCCCTGCCGGTCCGAGACTCGCCGCGAGGTCGAGAATCAGGTGGTCGCGCTCGCGTCGCAGCTCGTCCTTTTCGCGCTCGAGCGCGATGTAGCGAGCGACCCGCGCCTGCTCGGAGCCTTCGACCAGAACGTTTCTTTCCTGGGCCTGCGACGACCGTTCCCGATCCATTGCGGAAGTATCACCCAATCGTCGGACGGCTGAACGAAAGCTTTCGCCGCAGAATGCGGGATGCTGCCGCTGTGTCACCTGCCGGTGCGCCGCTGGAGCTCATCTACGAACGAGCTCACGGTCTCGGCCGCGGTAGCGAGGTCCTCGAGCTGCTGGTCGCTGAGATCGCGCAGGTCGGTGCGCAGGGCGGCCAGAAACCGCTCACGGAACCGCTGCTGCGCGGCGCCTCCTGCGTCGGTGACAGCGATCATGACCACGCGGCCGTCGCCCGGCAGTCCCTCGCGGTAAACCCAGCCCTTCTGCTCGAGGCGCTTGACGAGCAGGGTCATCGTCGGCTGCGCGACCCCCTCGAGCTCGGCGAGCTCGGTGATCCGTCGAGGCCCCTCGGTGAGGATGCTCAGGACCTCGAGTTCGGTTCGCGAGATTTCGGGGGCATGCACCTGCTTGACCAGCAGGCGCACCAGCAGCGCGCTACGCGAGAGCAGGTGTTCGGCGACGAAGTCGACGCGCTCGGCCCTGGACTCGATCTCCGCAGACATATTGCGAACTATATAGTTCTGTGCTATATCCTTCAAGAGCGACCTCTTGGCTCCACCGCAGAAAGGAGCAGATCATGTTCAGGAACATCCTCGTGGCCGTCGATGGATCGGCGGACGCTCAGCAGGCGCTGGCGCAGGCGATCGACCTCGCCCGCTCGGAGAACGCACGTCTGACGCTCTTCAGCGCCGTCACCGCGCCTCCATCTGTCGCCTACGTCGGCGTGAGCGGCGACGTGACGGCGAACCTCATCCGCGAAGCCGAAGCCGAGGCCGACGCGGTCCTGCGGACGGCCGTCGAGCGGGTTCCCGACGACGTCTCGGTCGTCTCCGTGCTCAGCGGCGAGCCGGTCAGGCCCGCGCTCGTGTCCCAGATCGCCGCGGGAGAGCACGATCTCGTTGTGATGGGATCTCGCGGGCGCGGCGCGCTGCGGTCGGTGCTACTCGGGAGCGTCAGCCACTACGTGTTGAACCACAGCCCCGTCCCGGTACTGATCGTGCATGCCGAGCGAGACGGGGCTCCCGAGTCCTCCGCGGGCGCCCCGGACGAGCGACATGCCGCGGACGCGGCGCTGCCCCTCGACGCCCTCGCCCGAGAGGGGTAGGATCGAAGGATGTCCCACGCCGCGCTCGTCGATGAGCTCGCCAACGAGCTCGACACATGGCCCGGAGTACGCATCGAGCGCGTCACGGAAGGTGTCGCGGTGGTGCGCTACGAGCAGCTCGAGCTAGGCGTCCTGGACGCGGACAGCGGCATCGCCGAGCTGCGATTCTCGGTTCCCGAGCACGACGCGCTCGTTGAACACGGCGATGCCGAGCCGGTCGATTCACCGTCCGAGCCGGACGTGGTGCGCCATGCCGTTCACGGACCGTCCGACGTGACCGCGGTACTCGAGCTGTTCGACCGCCGCTATCGCGACGTGCGCGGCGATCAGGACGCGTACAGCTCGCCGGACCCCGCCTGAACGCCGGGACGGGCGGCGGCGCTGGCGCCCGGGCTGCGCGTCAGCTCGCGTCGGCGAGCAGCGCTGCGGCCAGCGGCCGTGCGCGTTGTGCCGCGTCGAGCTCGCCGCGACTCGCCGAGACGATCGAGCCCATCAGCAGGATGTGCAGTTGCTCGCCCGTCTCGTCGGGACGACTGACTCCGGCCTGCTCGGCGTAGCCCGCGAGGATCTCACGCACGTCGCCGAGGTGGCGAACCGTCTCTCGGTGTACGGGGCTGTCGCGGTCTTTGATTTCGAGCAACGTGTTGATGAACGAGCAGCCCTCGTAGTCGGGACGCCGGAACCACGCGTCGAGGGCGTCAAAGACGGCGAGCGCGCGCTGCTGCGGTCTCGGGGCCCGGCGATCGGCTTCGACCTCGAGCCATCCGTGCGTCCAGCGCTGCCCGCGCCGCTCCAGAAACGCGATCACGAGCGCCTCCTTGGAGGGGAAATGGTGGTAAAGCGTTGCCTTCGCGACGCCGGCCTCGGCGATGACCCTGTCGATCCCGACGGCATGGATGCCGTGGCGGGAGAAGAGGTCGTATGAGGCGCCGAGGATGCGCTCACGCGCGTCGTGAGCGCGCAGCGGATCACGCTCGCGCTGATCTTTGGCAGCTGCGTCTATCTGATTCCCCCCATCGTCAGACCGTAGTCAGACAGGTATGTATAGTCAAATAGACAGACGAGTATGTCTAGCCACGGACCGCCCCAACCGAGCGCTGCGCCACCGGGCCCGTCCGAGACCGATCCCGTCCGCACACCACATGCGCTCGACGACGGCGAGCTCGAGCTGGCGGTCGTGCTGGCGGTGCTGCGGACGCTGACCGCATGGGAGTGCTTCGGCGAGGGCAGCGAACGCCTGCTGCGGGAACTGGCCGGTGCGCTCGGACAGATGGCCGCGGCGCTGTGGTTGCCGCAGGGGGAGTCGCTGATCGCGCGGGCGATCTGGAGCATGCCCGGCGTGGACGGCGGAGCGCTCAAGCACGCGCTCGGCGGCTGGCGAGTTCCGAGAGGCGTGGGGCTCGCCGGCCGCGCGTGGGAGCTCGGCGAGGCGGTCGACCGTCCTGTCTGCGCTCGAGCGGACGCCGCCTCAGGACAGCAGCTGCCGCCGCAGGGGCTTGGCGCGACGCTTGCCTTCCCGTGCGCGAAGTCTGACGAGGTGCTGGGGGTCGTCGAGCTGTACTCGAGCGCCCGGCCCGAGTGGAGCGGGCATGTGATGCAGGTCCTGGCCCACGCCGGGGCCGGCTTCGGGGCGCTGTTCGCACGCCGGCGCGGCGAACTCAGCCTCACGCCCCTGAGCCTGCGCGAGGTCGAGGTGCTGACGTTAGCCGCACGGGGCCTGTCGGTGTGCGGGATCGCCGAGACGCTCATGATCAGCCCGGCGACCGTCAAGACCCATCTCGAACACATCTATCGCAAGCTCGGCGTGCGTGACCGGACGGCGGCCGTTGCCAATGCGCTGCGGGCGGGATTCATCGAATAGGCCGGATGGCCTGCGCAGCGCGCCGGCTGAGAGCGTGCTATCGCGGCGAGGCCACGACCGGCGCGAGGCGCTGGTGGACGAAGCCCACGACCGCCGCGCCCTCACCGACGGCAGTCGCACAGCGCTTGGTCGACCCCGCGCGCACGTCGCCCGCGGCGTAGATGCCGGGCACGCTCGTTTCCAGCAGCCCCTCGGCCCCGGCGTCGCGGCCGGTGCGGATGAACCCATGTGGATCTCGCGCAACCACGTCGCCCAGCCAATCGGTGCACGGTGAGGCGCCGAGAAACAGGAACAGGAACGACAGCGCCAAGGACGCCCCGTCGGCGAGGGTGACCGACTCGAGCCGCCCCTGCTGTCCGTGTAGCGCACGAACCTCACTGCGGTCGCGGACCGCGACACCGAAACGATCGAGCTCGTCGATCAGGTAGTGCGACATCGTCTCGCTGAGGTCGGTCCTGCGGTGCAGCAGCGTGACCAGCGCGCCGCCCCGTGCGAGCCACACCGCAGCCTGAGCCGCAGAGTTGCCGCCACCGACGACGCCGACCCGCTGTGCGGCGCAGAGCTGGCCCTCGGGCGGACCCGCGGCGTAGAAGACGCTGACGCCCTCGTAGGCCTCGAGCTCGGGGACCGGCAGGCGCCGGTATTCGGCGCCGGTCGCGAGCAGCACCGCCCGCGCGCTCACCGTGTTGCCCTCGTCGAGCTTCACGAGGTGGCGCTCGCCGCCGGGCGCGAGCGACCTGGCGCGGTAGGGAGTCGCAGTCCGCGCGCCGAACTTGCGCGCCTGGTTGATCGCACGGCTCGAGAGTTCGGTGCCGCTGATGCCGGCCGGAAAGCCGAGGTAGTTCTCGATCCGTCGTGACGTGCCGGCCTGCCCGCCGAGCACGGTGCTCTCGATGACGAGCGTGTCGAGGCCCTCCGAGGCGCCGTAGACAGCCGCGCCGAGGCCGGCCGGCCCACCGCCGATGACGAGCAGGTCGACCTCCTCGCGTTGCTCGAGCTCGAGGCCGATGCCAAGCGCTCGGGAGAGCTGGCCGTTGCTCGGCCGTCGCAGCTCGCCGCCGCCGGGAAGCCGCACAAGCGGGATCTCGTCACCGTCGAGCGGCTCGAGCAGCGCCGCCGCCTGCGGATCCTCCCCCGGTACGCGCCATGAATGCGGGAGCCGCATACGCCTGGCGAACTCCTCGAGCCTGCGGGTGTCGGGCGAGTCGCGCGGACCGACGATCTCGAAGCCGATGCCGTCACGGCGTTGGAGCAGCTCCCGCCGCTCGACGAACGCCGACAGGAGCAGGTCCGAGAGCGGGCCGTCCTCGAACATCAGCCCTCTCAGCACTTCACGATCGACGGCGATATAGCGCATTGGCTGTGTCACGACCGCCGTCAGGAACACGGTCTGCCCGGAGAGCAGGTTGACCTCGCCGAGGAAGCCTGAGCTGCCGTGGCGGATGATCTCCTGACCGGCCGCGTCGATCACCGCGACCTCGCCGCTGATGATCGCGACGAACGGGTAGCTCGCGTCGCCGATCTGGAAGAGCGTGTCGCCGACCGCGGCGGTCCGCTCCTCGCCGTGCTCGGCGAGCATCGCGAGCTGTGAGCTCGACAGCACGCGGGTCACCGGAGCGGCCACTGCACCATCCTAGATCTCCGCCTCAGCCGGCGCGAGGACCAGCGCCTGCGTGCGGCGCGCCGCGTCGAGATGGTCACCGGTCCAGATGATCCGCACGACGTTCTCGCTCGCATCGGCGTTGTCGCTGCCGAGATCGTCGCGGACGGCATCGAGCAGTCGCCGTTCGGCGGCGTCATCGTGAGGCAGCGGCGGCCGCGGCTCTTCATCGGTGACGAGGCTGCGGGCGAAATCCTCATACCAGCGCTTCACGAGCTCGCTCGATTTCAGAAGCTCTTGACGCGCGGCCCCGTCGATCGTGCTTGCGCCGTCCTCCTGTTCCCAGAGATCGACAACCGCGTCGGCGGCGAGGCGCAGGCCGGCCACGCCCGTGACGACGTTCGTTACCGCTGCCAGCGGGTGCGGCTTGGCGCCGCGCTCGGCCAGAAAGCCGCGGAACGCGTCGTCGAGCCGGTGCGCAGCCGCGCTTGCGCGGCCCGCCTCGTCCGAGGGTGCTTGCGCTCGCGGGGCGCCTGCTTCGCGGCCGAGCACCCCAAAGCTGACAGCGCCGGCGAGGTAGTCGGCGCTCTGCACATAGGCGTCGGCAAGCGCGCGGCGCAGCGCGGTGCGGGCGCCGCGCGGCCAGAAGAGCAGGCCAACGGCGAGGCTGACGGCGCAACCGAGGGCGACGTCCTCGACGCGCAGCAGGCCCACCCGCCAGCCGATCGGCTGGATGATGTTGAACAGGAACACCACCGTCAGCGTGAACGCCGCCTGGCCCGCCGCGAACGAGACCACAGCCGGGGCCACCCCCGCGAGCAGGACCACGGGCGGCAGCAGCAGCCACAGCAGCGTCTCGTCTGTTCCGATCACGCTCAGGATCGCCGCGGCGACGACGAACCCGACCACCGTCCCAGCCAGTGCTCGAACCACGTTCTGCCCCGTGCTGAGCGCGTTCGAGCGCAGCACCGAAAACGTTCCGAGAACGACCCAGAAGGCGTGCTGAGCGCCGGTCTGGTTTGCCACGAACACGGCCAGTGCCAGGCCTGCGGCTCCGCGCAGGCTGTTGTGCAGCCAGACCGAGTTGCGATCGATGTGCGCGCTCGCGCGCTGCTGTACCGCGGTCAGTGTGCCCGCGAGGCCCTCGGGCTGACGGCCGAGCAGTCGCTGAAGCCAGTCCCGTCGCTCGGCGGCCGCCGTCAGATCGACGCTCTGCCCGATCAGCGACACGGCGAAGCCGAGCTCCTGCGCGCGAAAGTTGGGATCGAGCGATGTGATCAAGCCGCTGGCGGGGTTCTCGTCGACGTGTCTCGGCGCCACGGCGCTCGGGTTCGGAAGGCCACCAAGCGCGCGCCTCTCGACATTCGCGAGCGCGCCGATGAGCTCGTCCAGCGCGCCATGTAGCTGGGCGCAGTCGCCCCCGGTCATCTCGAGCAGCCGGGCTGACTGTTCGAGCACCGCGGCTGCCGCTGTCCTGAGCTGGCAGGCCGTGTGGCTGACCGGGTTGCGATCCATCGCCCGCGCCGACCCGACGACGATCGTGTCCACCCAGTCGATCTGATCGACGAGGCGAACCGTCGCCCGGTCGGCGGTGCTCAGGCTGGCCGGGCGATATGGCGTGGCGAGAAATGCGCCACGCAACGCCGCGACGGCGCCATCCGCCTCGCGCATCGCCGACTCCCGCTCGCGCGCGAGCGACTCCGACCTGTCACCCAGCATGTACGCGACCTCGGCGCGCAGCCGCGACGCAAGCGCCTTGCACGCGGTGGCCGCGGCCGCGCGCAGCGGGTCATGCGCGGGTGCCGGCCACAACACCGCGATCGCGACGAGTGCGGCGCCCGCAGCGAGACCCCAGCCTGCGACGCGGTCTCCTATCGCCGAGACGGGCGCTGCGAGTGAGACCGGCAAGATCAGCGCGAGCAGCAACGCCGCCGTGGCGCCCGCCAGCATCGAGCTGAGGACGCCGGCGAAGATCACAAGGAAGCCGATGATCGCCATCGTCGCGATGGCCAGCCAGACGCTGCGTGAGGCGAGCGTGCCGATGCAGATGAACGCGCCGCCCACGACAGCGAGCGCCGCCTCGGCCTGCAGCCGTCCCCGCAGCGGACCGCCGAAGTCGACGAGCAGCAGCATCGCGAACGAGCCAAACGCCGCGAACGTCGCGACGACGGGGTTGCCTATGACCTCCTCGCCCAGGGCGAACATCGCAGGCATGACGATCGCGGCGCGTCCCGCCCGGCGCAGTGCCACCAGATCGTGGTCGCGTCGCCTGAGCCACCGCAGCGCCCGGCTCACGCGACCCTGGCCGCCAGTTGTTTCGAGCGTCGGCCGGCTGCCTGCACCGCCGCGCTCAGCGTGTCGATGTCGTAGGCGCCGTAGTGGCGGAGCCCGTTCACGAAGAACGTCGGCGTGCCGGAGACGCCGCTCTCGTCGGCGCTGGCGACGTCTTCGCTGACCCTGGGTGCGTACTCGTGGCGGTGCAGCTCTTCTTGCATGCGTTCCGTGTCCAGCCCGATCTCGCCGGCGTATCTCATCAGGTCCGCGGGGCGCAGCTCGCCCTGGTGCACCAGCAATGCGTCGTGCATCTCCCAGAAGTGGCCCTGGGCCGACGCCGCCTCCGAGGCCTCCGCGGCGAGCTGTGCGTTGGGGTGCACGTCGTTGAGCGGGAGCTGGCGCCAGACGTAGCGGACGTCCTCGCCGAATGACCCGAGCAGTTCACGGATCGCCTGCTCGGCCTGTCCGCAGAAGGGACACTCGAAGTCGCCGTACTCGACGAGCGTCACCGGTGCGTCCTCGGCGCCCCGAATGTGATCGCGCTCGGGATCGACATCCTGGGAGAGATCGAGGAGGTCTTCTGCGGTGCCCGCGATCTGGCGCGCGCGCACGTTGGCGGGGAGCCGTTTGACGACCTGCAGGACGGCCCAGGCGACCAGCGGCGCGAGTACCACCGTCGCCAGCGCGCCGAGCTTGGCCTCCTCGAGTCGCTCTCCGGAGAACGCGAGGCTCGCGATCAAGACCGAGACCGTGAAGCCGATCCCCGCGAACGCGCCCGCAGCGACGAGCAGCGGCGGGCTGAGCGGCGAGCGCGGGCCGTGTATCGCCGGTCGCGACGCCAGCCATGACGCGCCCGTGATCCCGATCGGCTTGCCGACGATGTAGCCGAAGACGATGCCGAGCGTGATCGGGGAGTCGATCGCGTCACTGAGCAGGCCTCCCGTCAGATGGACGCCGAGATTGGCGAGCGCGAACAGCGGCACGATCACGTAGCTGGTCCACGGGTGCAGGCGATACTGCAGGCGCTCGTTCGGCGAGATCGCAAAGAGCACGCTCTGCTGCGCGGAGCGCGCCAGCTCCGGTGTCGGCTGCTCGCGGAAGGAGCGCGCGACCTCGGTCGCCCGCTCGAGATCCTGACGGGCCGGCTCGTAAGCGCTCGTCGCGAGGCCGGCTGCGAGCCCCGCGATCACCGGGTCGACGCCCGACTTGAACATCGCAATCCACAGTCCCAGGGCGACCGTCCAGAACAGCGGGCGCCGTCGTTCCGGAGGTAGGGAGCGCAGTGCCAGCAGCACGCCGAACAGCACCGCGGCGACCACCAGCGCGGGCACCGACACGTGCGCCGTGTAGACGGTCGCGATCACGATCAGGCCGAAGAGATCGTCGACCACGGCGAGCGTCAGCAGGAAAACACGCGTGCGCGTCGCCGCGCGCGGCGTCAGCACCGCGACGGCGCCGAGGGCGAACGCCGTGTCGGTCGACATCGCCGCTCCCCAGCCATGGGCGCCGGGCCCGCCGGCGTTGAACGCGAGATAGATCAGAACCGGAACTGTCATGCCCCCGAGCGCCGCGGCTGCGGGAATCGTGAGCCTTCGACGTTCACGCAACTCGCCGAGGTCGAGCTCGCGCTTGGCCTCGAGCCCGACGACCAGGAAGAACAGCGTCATCAGCCCCTCGTTGACCCAGTGGCGCAGGTCGAGCGAGAGGCCGTGGCTGCCGATCCTCACCGACATCTCCGTGGTCCACAGCGATTCATACGAATGCCACCAGGGCGAGTTGGCCCAGATGAGGGCTAGCGCGGTGCCGGCGAGCAGCACGCTTGCGCCGCCGGTTTCCGTGCCGAGGAAGTTGCGCACCGGCGCCGTCAGGCTTCGCGCCCAGGCCGTGCGGCCCGTGTAGCCCGTGGCGTTCGTCTCCGGGTCGGTCGTCGAGCGACCCCTAGGATGCATCACCGAGCGCCACCACGACCTGACCACGACGCGATTATCGCGCGCCGATGCCCGTGAGGCTCGACCGTTCAGACTTACAGCGATGCACGTCCTGTTCGTCGGCGATGTAGTGGGCCCGCGCGCCGTCCACTGGCTTGCCGGCCGCCTGCCGGCGCTGCGCGCCGAGCACGCCGTCGACCTGGCTGTGGTCAACGCGGAGAACTGCGGCGCCGACGCTGCGAGCATGACCGTCGAAGCGGTCGAGCTGCTGCTGGCAGCCGGCGCTGACGTGATCACCGGCGGCAACCATGCCTTCGACGGCGCCGAGGTCGAGGCGGTGCTCACGCACGAGCGCGTGCTGCGCCCGCTCAACGTCGGCGAGGAGGTTCCTGGACGCGGCATGCTCGCGCTGGAAGCGGCCGGCGAGGCCGTGCGCGTGGTCGTGCTTGCTGATCGTGACGCGCTCGACTTCGCTCCACCGTTCGCCCGCATGACGCTCGACGCCTACAGCGCGTGGAGGGCGCTGGCGCCCGGACCGACGACGATCATCGATATGCACGCACAGTCGGTGGCGGCCAAGCAAGGGCTGGCATACGCGCTGGACGGGCAGGTCGCCGCGGTCCTCGGCACGCACACCCACGAGCCGACATTGCCGTTGCACCTGCTCGCGCGCGGCACGGCGCTCGTCACCGACGTGGGGATGACCGGCCCCTCCGGCGGGCCGCAGGGGATGGACGCTCAGGGCGTCGTCGCGCGCGTCCGTGGGCTGCTCGCCAGCGAGCTGCCACCGGGCCCCGCCAACGGCGAGATCGTTCTCAGCGCTGTTCTGCTCGAGATCCTCGACGGCGTCACACGCAGCGTCATCCGGCTCGGCAGCGACGGGCGCGCTCCGCTCCCGCCGGCCGGCGTCACCGGAGTCGCCGTCACCGATGTGTTCGCGAGCATCCCGGTCGGCGACCGCGACGCGGCCGTCAGCTGGTACGGAACTCTCCTCGGACGCCCGCCCGATTTGGTTCCGAACGAGGATGAGGCGGCGTGGCGGATCAGCGCCAGCGGCTGGATCTATCTGATCGCCGACCCTGGCCGCGCGGGCTCGAGCTTGCAGACGCTGCTGGTGGAGGATCTCGATGCGCTCCTTGCCGGCGTGGCGGCGCGCGGCGTCGCGATCGGGCCGGTGGATGTGATGAGCAACGGCGTGCGTCACACGACGCTGACGGACGCCGACGGCAACCGGCTCAAGCTGGGCCAGGTGCCGGAGGGTTAGCTGTCCGTGAGGAGATCAGCGAGCGGGCTGTCGATTTAGCAGCTGCTCGTTTGTCTCAGAGAGGACCATCTCTCGAGAAGGAGGACGCGATGAAGTTCATGCTGTTGATTCACCAGGGCGCGACGCCGACGCCCAACGATCCGGCTGCGTGGGCGCAGCTCTCGCCCGAGGAGCAGAACGCCGTTTATGCCGACTACAAGGCCATCAACGAAACCCCCGGGGTCACGCCGGCGGACGTCCAGATGCAGCCGCCCGAGATGGCGAGCACCGTGCGTGTGCAGGACGGCAGGACGCTGACGACGGACGGGCCGTTCGTCGAGATGAAGGAGGCGCTCGGCGGCTACCTGTTCTACGAGGCCGACGACCTCGACGCAGCGATCGAGCTTGCCTCACGGATCCCGGCGGCTCGCATGGGCGGCGCGATCGAGGTGCGTCCGCTGGTGGAGCGCTAGCGGGTTGAACACGAATCTGGAGGAGCTGATGAACGGGAGCTTGGAGAGGACCTTCCGTGAGGAGTGGGGGCGCGTGCTCGCTGCGCTGATCGGCTTTCTCGGCGACTTCGATCGTGCCGAGGAGGCGACGCAGGAAGCATTCGCGATTGCCGCCCAGCGTTGGGCACGCGACGGCACGCCGACCCACCCCGGCGCGTGGCTCGTGACGACCGCGCGCAACCGCGCGATCAACCGGCTTCGCCGCGAGCGCACGCTCGCGGCGAAGACTCGGCTGCTGGAGGTGCCGCACGCGAGCGAGGATCAAATCGAGACGTCGACGTTTCCCGACGAACGGCTCGAGTTGATCTTCACGTGCTGTCATCCGGCGCTCGCGACGGAGGCGCAAGTCGCTTTGACGCTGCGCACGCTCGGCGGCCTCGACACCGACGCGATCGCACAGGCGTTCCTCGTCTCGGAGCCGACGATGTCGCAACGGCTCGTACGCGCGAAGCGCAAGATCAAGGCGGCCGGGATCCCCTTCCGCGTGCCCGCCGAGCACCTGCTTGCGGAACGCCTGGCGGCGGTGCTCGCGGTCGTGTACCTGATCTTCAACCAGGGGTATTCGACGCGCTCCAGCGGTCGCGCTCTGGTGGCCGAGGCGCTCTTACTGGGCCGTGCGCTGGCCGAGCTGATGCCCGAGCAGGCCGAGGCGCATGGCCTGCTGGCGCTGATGCTGCTGCACGACTCGCGACGTGACGCGCGCGAGCACGAAGGCGAGCTCGTGCTGCTCCTCGACCAGGACCGCACACGGTGGGACTGGACGCAGATCGCTGAAGGGCGGATCGTCCTCGATCGCGCCGTGACCTTGGCCAAGGGTGGCGCGGCCGGCATCTACGTCCTGCAGGCGGCAATCTCGTCGCTGCACGTCGAGCAGACCCCGGACTGGCACGAGATCGCGGCTCTCTACGGCGAGCTCGCGCGTCTGACCGGCTCACCGGTCGTCGAGCTGAACAGGGCGATCGCGGTTGCCGAGGAGCTCGGCGCGGAGGCGGGGCTGACGATCCTCGATCGCCTCGCGCTCGAGGACTTCCACTACCTGCACGCGACACGCGCCGAGCTGCTGCGGCGCCTCGGTCGCACCGCCGAGGCGCGAGCGGCCTACGAGCGCGCGCTGGCGCTCGTGCACGACGAGGCCGAGCGGCGACTGCTCCAGCGACGGCTCGGCGAGCTGGCGGTCCTCGCCAGGAATCCCGCCGCCGCGCATGGAGGGTGAGCCGGGCAGGCGCCGGACTCACCCTCTCGCCCGTCACTCCCGAGCGATAGCCCGCGCCGGTGCGGGCAGTGGCGCTCCTAGATGGCCGCCTCCACCAGCTTGGTGAACTCTTCCTGACCTTTCACGTTCGGGTGGTAGCTTTCCGACAGCGGATTGGACTGCCCGTTCAGCCATTCTTCGGACGCGCACACCGCGTGCGATTCAAACGCGCTCGTCGGATTGACGAACGTGAATTTCATCGCTTCCGCACGAGCCTTGACCACGGCGTCCAGTTTTTCCGCCGCTTCGTTGATTTTCTTCTCGTTGCCGGAAGTGAGGAAGTTGACGTTGCACGTCGTCCCTTCTTTGGTGAACAGCTTCGGGTAGCCGAGCACGATCACCTGGGCGGTGCTCGCCTTCGCGCGGATGTCTTTGTACGTCGTTTCCAGGAGACCCGGCAGCTTGTTCTTCGCGAATTCCTCCGCTTCGCTGATCGCACTGCCACAGGTGAAGTAGTAGAGCGCGCAGTTGAGCATCACGTTGCTGAAGCCCGCATCGTTCCCGCCGATCGTGATCGTCACCAGGCTCGTGGTGGCACTCAACGTGCCGAGCTGTTTTTCGTTCACTTCGGGTGTCTTTGCACCACTGCACGCCTGGAAGCTCAGCGTGTAGCCCTTGGCTGCGGCGATCTTCGGTCCGTATGCGTCCGGGCTGCGATCACATTCGCCGGATTCTTCATAGAAGACGCGGCTCCCCACCCCAGATGAGTATGAATCCCCAAGCGCGACGTACTGCGGCGCCGCGGCGGCCGACGCTGCCGGCACGAGTACACCAACGCACAGCAGAGCCAAGCCGATGATTCGGCTACGTTTCCCCATCCTCTTCCCTCTCTCTCTCGTATGAATGCGCGCCAAGTCCTGGCCGACGTTCTGGGTCGGCCAGACGGCTTGGCAGCGCTGTCGGGCTAACCTATCCGCACGCGCGCGGCCGCGTCAACCGTCACTTTCGCATTCGCCGGGGACGGCGGGTAAGCTAGCGAGGGGTATGACTCTGGAGAGGCCGTCGCGGCCCGGTGTGATCGCGTTGATCCTAGGACTGGTCGTGACGGCGGCGCTGACTGTGACGGCCTTGGCCCTGTATGACCGCAACGAGACGCGCCTGCTGAAACTGAGCGCGCTCGAGCTGAGCTCGCTGTTGAGCGCCGCCGTGCCGACGGTCCAGACGCCGCTGGTCTCAGCCGCAGAGCTCGCCGACGCCACCGGTGGGAACGCCCAGAAGTTCCGCGCGTTCATGGCGCCCTACGTCGGCGCGGGTCGCCAGTTCCAGTCGGCCTCGTTGTGGCGGCTGGGCGATGCTCGCCCGTCGCCGACAGCCGTCGTCGGGGCCGCGCCGGTGCTGGCGTCGCTGCCGCAGCAGGCACAGCAGTTCTTCACGCATGCGAAGGGGAGCTCACAGCTGAGTGTGACCGGCATCCTCGGCTCCAAGACACCCGCCCTCGGCTACCTGTACGCGATCCCGGGGGTCGGGGACGGCTACGGGGCGTATGCCGAAGGTCTGCTGCCCAGGAACCGGCGCTCGCGGATCGCGAGCGGCTCGGGCTTCTCCGACCTCAACTACGCGCTCTACCTGGGTCGCTCGCGCAGCCACGCAGAGCTGTTGCTGACGAGCCTGCGGCACTTCCCGGTCAGCGGCCGTCAGGTCTCGGAGGTCGTGCCGTTCGGCGACAGCGCCTTCACGCTCGTGGTCACGCCCAGGGAATCGCTCGGCGGCGCGTTCTTCCACAGCCTGCCGTGGATCATCGCCGGCGTCGGGGTGCTGCTGACGTTGGCCGCCGCGTTGATCACCGACCGCTTGGCGCGGCGTCGAGCGCACGCCGAGCAGCTGGCTGTCGACCTCGATCGTGTCGCCACCGAGAACCAGCGCATGTACACCCAGCAGCGTGGCATCGCGCAGACGCTGCAGCACGCGCTGCTGCCCGACGCGTTGCCTGCGCTCGAGGGCCTCAGCGTGAGCGCGCGCTACGTCCCGGCGGCATCGGGGATCGACGTCGGAGGCGACTGGTACGACGTTGTCGAGACCGATGACAACGGTGTGCTGCTGTTGATCGGCGACGTCTCCGGTCACGGGCTTCGCGCTGCCACCACGATGGCGTCGCTGCGGCACGCAGCGCTGGCTTACGCGGTGCAGGACAGCGCGCCGGCGACGGTGCTCGCGAAGCTCTCCGATTTCGTCAACAGCGGCGAGCACGACTACTTCGCGACGGTGCTGTGCGCGCTGATAGATGTGCCGCGTCACACTGTGACGGTCGCCAGTGCCGGTCACATGGCGCCGTTGCTGATCGACGGCGACGACGGGCGCTATGTCGAGTTTCATGTCGATGCGCCGATCGGCGTCGCGAGCCAGTCTCGCTATCGGGAGGCACTCGTGACCGTTCCTCCAAACGCCACACTGGTGGCCTTTACAGATGGCCTGGTGGAGCGTCGGGGCGAGGTCCTCGACGTGGGCTTGGAGCGCCTGCGAGAGGCGGCCACCGGGACCGACCTCGAGCTCGACGAGCTGCTGAGCCGCCTCGCGCGTGAGCTCGCCAGCGCAGAGCACCACGACGACACGGCGATTGTGGGGATCCAATGGCAGAACTAGAGGGGGAGGCCGGCGAGAACGTCGTCGTCGAGACGCGTGCCGATCAAACCGGCGCGCGGATCGTGAGCCTGTCGGGCGAGCTCGACAGCGCGAACGCAGATGCGCTCGATGCGTCGCTGGCGCCACTCACGCAGGAGCGCTCCGCCGAGGTGATCTTCGATCTCAGCGGCTTGCGCTTCATGGACAGCGCCGGCATCGCCGTGCTGCTGGGGGTCGCAGCAAAGGTGAACGCCGTACGGCTGCGTGACCCCTCGCCGGCGGTGCGCCGCGTGATCGAGCTGACCGGCCTGTCGGACGTGCTGCGCATCGAGTCGTGACTCGCGTACGTCGATTCTCCTGTCGCCCGGAATCGGTTACAGCCGCGCGCGGCTTCGTCAGGGAGACGCTCCGCGACCAGGCGCAAGAGCTGGTTGACGCGGCCGAGCTGATGGCGTGCGAGCTCGCCACCAATTGCGTGCAACACGCACGCTCCGACTTCGAGCTTGCGATATCCGACCGGCCGGGCGAGGTTCGCGTCGAAGTGAGCGACGCGGGGCGTGGGCGGCCGACGCTGCGCTCGCCCACGGTGCTCGAGCCATCCGGACGCGGCCTGCGGATCGTGGAGGCGCTGTCGAAGGCGTGGGGAGTCGTTCCCGACGAGGACGGCACGCGCGTGTGGTTCACGCTCGCGTGAGATCGAAGCGCATGCGCACCTCGACGCCGCCGCTCGAGCGTGCGAGGATCGTCAGTGCGTCGCTCAGCTGCGCCATCAAGCCGAGGCCGAGGCCCAGCCCGCGGGTCTCGCTGGGCCTGGCGCGCATGCCGTTGCCGTCGTCGGCGATCACCAGCCACAGCTCGTCTGGCACGACCGCGGCGATCAGGTGGATCTCACCCGGCACGCCGTCGTATGCGTATGCAACGGCGTTGGTCACAGCCTCGGAGATCGCGAGACGAACGTCCTCCAGGCGTTGGCCGGAGAGACCGGCTGCGGCGGCGAAGTCGCCGATGAGCTGCCGGGCCCAGGAGACCGCTGCGGGAGCGGCGGGAGCGGACTCGCTCAGGTATGCAGTCGCCTGAAGAGACCCCGTCGCCGTCGTGTCGTTCATGGGTCGATGATCGTATCGGCCGCAGCGGTCCGCTCAGTGACGTCACGTCGCTGCGAGCACCGACGATCGCCGCAGCGGCGGCTGGAGGCGCTTGGGTGATGTCTCGGGGCTAGAAGATCCCGATGCGATCGGGCGGCCAGTAGGTCACGATCACCTGGCCGATGATCCAGCCGGTCGGAACCGGCCCCCAGAAGCGGCTGTCATCGGAGTCGCCGCGGTTGTCGCCCATCATGAACCAGTGCCCCGCCGGGATCGTGATCGGGGTGGGGAAGTTGCACTCGGAGCTGCCGCCGCACGCTTTGATGTAAGGGTCCTTCTCCCGCACGAACCGGCTCGTACCGGTCGGCTTGCGATAGACGTGGCCTTCGCTGATGTAGATCTGATCGCCCGGCCCGGCGACTATCCGCTTGACGAAGTTGACGCTCGACTCCGGCAGAAGCGGCTGCGCGCACGCGGCACCCCCGGGCTGGACCGTGTGCGGCGTCGGTCCGCACTGCTGCTGTTCGGCGGCTGCGGGCGGGTGAAAGACGGCCACCTCACCGACGTGCGGTCCAGCGAAGTCGGTGCCGATGCGGTTGACCAGCACGCGCTGTCCGACCGTCAGCGTCGGTTCCATCGACCCGCTCGGGATGCGGTAGGGCTTGATCACGAATGCCTGCACGGCGAACGCCAATCCCACGGCGACGGCGACGATCACGAGGAGCTCGACGACCGCGGCGTGGCGGAGCTTCTTCCAGGTCATGCGAGCAGCGTCTCCGCGAGCGCGAGCGCGAGCTCGGCGCGCTCGCGCAGCGAAGGACCGTAGACGTACTCCTCCGGCGAGTGCGCGTGGCCGCCGCGAGGCCCGAGGCCGTCGATCGTGACGGGGATCGCGCTCGCGAAGTGGCTTGCATCGCTGGCACCGCCGCGCGCGACCCCGACGATCTCACGGCCGAGGCGTGCGCTCGCCGCCTCGAGCAGCGGAGCGCTCGCGGCGCGCGTGTCCATCCCGGGCCAGCTGCGGACCAGCTCCACCTCCAGGCGCACGCCTGCGTCGGTGTCGCCGACGGTGTCGCGGACGGCGCCGCTGACACGCGCGAACGCGGAGTCGCTGTCGGCGCGCACGTCGATCATCAGCTCGCCTTCCGCGGGCACGACGTTGATCGCGCCGCCGGCGCCGATGCGGCTCGGCACGACGCTCAGCGCTTCGCGGCCGGCGGGGTCGTGCAGGGCGGCCGCTGCTGTGGCGGCCTTGGCCAACGCGAGCAGTGCATTGGCGCCCGCGTCGGGGTTCGACCCGGCGTGGGCGGCTCGCCCGTGGGCGCTGACGCGCAGCGTGCCCGCGGCCTTGCGTCTGATGACGACGCCCTCCGCGCCAGTGGGTGTGCGCTCGCCCGCCTCGAAGCACAGGCACGCGTCATAGCCGCTGAATCGATGGACATGGGCGAACGGCTCTGAGCGCCACTCCTCATCGACGACCAGCAGCACACCGAGCTCGGCGAACGTATCGGGTCGCTGCGCGAGCGAGCGCGCGAGCGCGAGTGCGAGCGCCACGCCTCCCTTCATATCCACAGATCCCGAGCCTTGCCAGATGTCGCCTTCGCGGCGCAGCGGGCGATGCGCGCAGCCGGCGACCACCGTGTCGACGTGGCCCAGGAGCAGCACACGGCCGGAACCATCCCCGGACACGCGCGCGAGCAGGTCCCGCGTGTGGTTCGGGGACGAGCAGAGGACGCGTTCGAGCGTCGCCGAGGCCGGCAGCCGCTGCGCGCACAGTGCGAGCGCGGCGTCGGCGCCGCCGGCGTCACCCGACGGGCTCGAGATCGCGACCAGCGCCTCGAGGTCGGCCTCGACGGCAGCGACCATCGTCTCCGTGGCCACCGGCGCCGATGAGCTCATGGGGCGAGAGTAGCGGCAAGGCACCGGCGGCGCGCCCGATGCGATAGACCCGCGCGACTTCGGCGCACCGCGAGGAGATCAGCGAATAGGGTCGCGTGGCAACCGAGGAGGAGTCGCAGATGCCTAAGTACGTAGGGGCGATCGATCAAGGGACGACGAGCAGCCGCTTCATCCTGTTCGACAGAGACGGCACGATCGTCGCGGTGGATCAGCGCGAGCACGAGCAGATCACGCCGAAGGCCGGTTGGGTCGAGCACGACGCGAGCGAGATCTGGCGCCGCACGCGTGAGGTGATCGGCGGCGCGCTCGCGACGTCCGACGCCGAGGCGGGGGACCTGGAGGCGATCGGCATCACCAACCAGCGCGAGACGACGGTCGTGTGGGACCGCGAGAGCGGCGAGCCGATTCACAACGCGATCGTGTGGCAGGACACGCGCACCGACCAGCTCGTGCGCGAGCTCGCCGGCGAGCAGGGCGTCGATCGCCTGCGCGGGCACGTCGGTTTGCCCCTGTCCACGTATTTCTCCGGTCCGAAGCTGACGTGGCTGCTCGACAACGTCGCGGGCGCGCGCGGACGTGCCGAGAACGGTGAGCTCGCCTTCGGAACGATGGACACCTGGGTGCTGTGGAATCTCACCGGAGGACCAAACGGCGGCGTGCACGTCACCGACGTGACAAACGCGAGCCGCACGATGTTGATGGATCTCGAGACGCTCGACTGGCACGAGCCCAGCCTCGAGCTGATGGGCGTCCCGCGTTGGATGCTGCCCGAGATCCGCTCCTCCAGCGAGGTGTACGGCCTGGCGTCGGGGACAGCCGCCGGCGGGCGGCCGATCGCAGGGATCCTCGGCGATCAGCAGGCGGCGCTGTTCGGGCAGACGTGCTTCGCTCGCGGCGAGGCGAAGAACACCTACGGCAGCGGCTCGTTCCTGTTGGTGAACACCGGCGAGGATGTCGTGCACTCAGACAAGCTCCTGACGAGCCTCGCGTACAAGCTCGGCGACGGCGCACCGAGGTATGTGCTGGAGGGCTCGATCGCTGTCACGGGTGCGCTGATCCAGTGGCTGCGCGACCGCTTGAGGCTGATCGACAGTGCTCCCGAGGTGGAGCAGCTGGCGCGCACGGTCGAGGACAACGGTGGCGTTTACTTCGTGCCGGCGTTCTCGGGGCTGTTCGCGCCCTACTGGCGCGATGACGCACGCGGCGTGATCGTGGGCCTGACCGCCTACGCCAACAGCGGGCACATTGCGCGCGCGGCACTGGAGGCGACAGCGTGGCAGACCCGCGAGGTGGTCGACGAGGTCAACGCTGTCGCCGGCGTTCCCTTCAGCGAGCTGAAGGTCGACGGCGGCATGACCGCCAACGAGCTGCTGATGCAGTTCCAGGCCGACGTGCTCGGCGTGCCAGTGATACGACCGGCGGTGACGGAGACCACGGCGCTGGGCGCGGCGTTCGCAGCGGGCCTCGCCGTGGGCTTCTGGTCCGACCAGGACGAGCTGCGCGAGCGCTGGTCCGAGGACAAGCGCTGGGAGCCCGCGATGGCCGACTCACGGCGCGAGCGCGAGTACGCGCAGTGGAAGAAGGCCGTGCAGCGCTCGTTCGGTTGGGTCGAGCAGGGGTAGTGAAATACAAACCAAAGGTAGCTTCGATCCTTGCAAGCGCCTCCGCGCGCGATGCGCTGCCACCCATCTGGCCCAGCGCCAGGATCAGCCACTGCTGTAGCTGGTTGTGGGGAGTGAGATCCATCCGAGACAAATACCTACGACTCGCTTACGGCCAGGTGAGGTCAAGCGCACGCGCTGCGGTGCTGAGCTTCATAATCAGCCGGCGAGGGTCTGTCGGCGAGGGCTGGAAGTCGTGGGCACAATAGAAGCTCGCTGCGTCCTTATCCACCGCGTCGACCACGACGAGGCGCCCGCCAGCGGAGCGCGCGGCCACGACGATCGTAGTCAAGGCGTGAACCAGCAACTCGGCGCCGAGCCCCTGGCCATGCAGACCCTTATGAAGGGCCAGCTTGGCAAGGAGGATCGCGGGGATACGCTGAGGCGCCCCGCGGCCGACGCCTCGCGGGGCGTCATCCCGCTCGACTAGATGAGGGGCAAGGGCGAAGTAGCCGGCGACAGCGCCGGTAGCTTCCTCTACGAGCAGATATGTGCGAGTGCCCTGCCCTGTGGCATGCCGGGCGTGCTGCCGCAACCATACGGTGAGGGCGTCGTGCCCACAGTCGAAGGCGTCGAGGTAGTGGTCGGCGGCAAGCGGTTCGACGCGGTAGCTCACGTCGGCTTGATTCGCCTGCGCCGCCCGACCTCTTTAACCGCCCGGCTAAGTCCGGGGGCATCCTCTGGCTCATCGAGAGATGCGACGAGCCGATCGAAGTAGTCGGCCGGGATTACTGTCGACGCCTGCTCCCGCACGAGGCTGTCGGCACGCCCTAGCGCCGCGAATACGACAAACGACGACACCGACTCGCCGGCGAGGGCTGCTGCCTGCTCGATCTGCTTGCGCTCTGTTGATGTGAGTCGCGCCTCTAGACGCTCCGCCTTGGTCGCCACGCGATCCTCCTTAGCTACGTACAAGTGTACGGTGCTGCCACTCAGGCGTCAAGTGTCCGCGAGGCACTTGCGCAGTTCATCACTCACATCACTCGCGCTCGTAGCGCCCAGCCAGGTATTCCTCAACCCATGCGCGCGTGCTGCGCCACGTGCCGTCGGCCGCCTTGGAGGCCTTGAGACGCCCCCTCGTTGCGGCCACGCGTAGCGCGTTTGCGGAGATTGCCTCGGAGGCCAGAGCAGGCAACGGGACCAGGCGTGATGGACCGGCGACGGCGGGGACCACGAACCTGTAGAGGTTGTCGAGGATGGCGCGGGCGAGCAGCTCTGCGAGCGGGCCATGGTCGCCACGATCGGCGCTCTGGAGTGCGGCCAGATATCGCCGGCGATCGCCCTTGAAGATGATCGCGGGGGGATAGCCAAGCCTGACCAGGAGCAGATTGAGAACAAGCCGGCCGGTGCGCCCGTTGCCGTCGAGAAATGGATGGATCTGCTCGAAGCGCGCATGCACCTTGGCTAGCGCTTCGGGCTCGATGCCCTCACCCTTACGACCCAGTGCTCGCACCTCGCGAATCCAGTCGGTGACCATGGCGGAGACTTCGGGCCACGGCGGTGGGCGCATACCGCCTGGAAACGGCCGGATGTCGTGCTCGCGGAATGAGCCCGGATGCTCGCTATCGCCGGCGCTTGGGTGAGGCGCGACATCCCATGCGGGTGTAAGCGCGAGCCGATGGATGTGTCGAAGCTCGGTCAGCGAGAGAAGCTCGCCGCTCGACCATGCACCAGGGTTGAGCGCCTGACCGTAGATCCAGCTGGCGGCATTGGCGTACCCACGTACCTCCATGTACTCCCTGAGCTCCTTGTTGCCCACTGCTCGGCCCTCCTCGAGCAGCTGCTCGACTTGCTTGAGCACGAGCGTGTTGCCCTCGATCGCAGTCGAGTGGTGAGCCTCCTCGAGCCATATCCCGCGCCAGATCTCATCTGCTTCGCCAGGCGAGGGCAGACCACCGAGCCGGTCACGCAGTTCGCCGATCTGAACGCGCAGACGATCGTAGACGGCAGCTCGCGTGGGCCGACCGCGACCGCTCTTCGCAGTTTTGTTCGGTTGGGGCACTATCCAATTGTACCGAACATCTTTCTATGTGTGCGGCTGATACCAAACTAATTGCACCGAACAAATATGCCGAGACCCGTCCGTTGCGGCGGCGGCCCAAGTGTCGGAGACGCCAGCCGAAGCCCAATGCTAGGCCTGAACGCGAGCAGGAGTCGTCCGTTTGCACAGCTGACCCGGTCGCTGCTAGACCGTTGCGGCTCGGGCGGTCCTCGCCCGTCGCGGGACCGCTGACCAATCCACGAAAGCACCGAGCCGGGCCACGCGGCATTGCCGGGCCTCGCCGACAGCGGCGATCCACGCGGCTCGACGCTCTCAGACAGGAGTAGTAGACATGAGAACAAAGCAGGCGATTGCAGCGCTCTTGACACTGATGGCGATCGGACTCGCGTTTGCCGCCAATGCGATGGCCGCTTCGGAAGCAGACGTTGGGTGGCGGGTCAACGGCAAAGCGCTCGGCGAAGCCGAAACGGAGGCGATCACCGGACAAGCCGAAGGCAATCAGGCTTTCAAACTTCTGGCTGGCACCTTCGAATGCACCAAACTCGAATTGGTCAGCTCGAAATTGATCGGGGCCGGTCCCTTGTCACCGGCGAGCGGCGAAGGCAGGATCTCCTACAGCGGCTGCGGCGTCGTCGGCTTCGCTGAATGCACGATCAACGGCAAACTCGGCGGCGGCTTCCTGACTAAGCCTCTGGTCATCACTACCGCCTACCTCACCAAATCGGCCGCCGAAAAAGAAGAACTCGCAGCGGGCGCCAATGGCTTCCTGCTTGCGCCGAAGGAAGGCACGACGTTCGCCACGTTCACGATCGGCGGCAGCCGCTGCCTGCTCGGAGAAAAAGAAATCGTGTTCGGTGGCACCGGAGTGATCTTCAAGATGATCAAAGGGCCCACCGAATCGGTCTACAACGAAGAACTCCAGAAGCACCTGTTCCAGACCACGGAACTCAAAGCGTATTTCGTGAACACGCTGAAAAGCACGGTTGAACACACCGGCGTGGAAATGAACGCCAAATACACCGGCAAGCTCGATGCGTCGGTAGCCACGGGCTCGAGCTACAACTTCAAGACCTGAGTTCCAAAGCGAGTCGGTGGCGCGCCAATACGGCGCGCCACCGGGGCTCGGGCCGATCGATGTCAGCTCACGCTTCTTCACCCGAGCGTCTCGAGCAGATCGCCGATCGAGTTGACGATCCGCGACGCGCGGAACGGGTAGCGCTCTGCGGCCTCGCGCGTTGTCACGCCCGTCAGCACCAGGACGGTCTCCATCCCGGCCTCGAGCCCGGAGATCACGTCGGTGTCCATGCGGTCGCCGATCATCGCGGCTGTCTCGGAGTGGGCGTCGATGGCGTTCAGCGCGGAGCGCATCATCAGCGGGTTGGGCTTTCCGACGAAGTAGGGCTCCACGCCGGTGGCTCGACTGATCAGCGCCGCGACCGACCCGGTCGCCGGCAACGGACCCTCGGCCGCCGGGCCTGTGGCGTCGGGGTTGGTCGCGATGAAGCGTGCGCCCGCCGCGATCAGCCGGATCGCTCGCGTTATGCGCTCGAACGAGTAGGTGCGGGTCTCGCCGAGGACCACGTAGTCCGGCTCGCGCTCGGTCAACGTGTAGCCGGCGTCGTGCAGTGCGGTCGTCAGCCCGGCCTCGCCGATCACGAACGCCGAGCCTCCCGGGCGCTGGTCGCGCAGAAAGCGCGCGGTCGCCAGCGCGGAGGTCCAGATTGCCTCCTCGGGGACGGTCAAACCGTTGGCCGCAAGGCGCGCCGAGAGGTCACGCCGCGTGTAGGTCGAGTTGTTCGTCAGGACCAGGAACGGCAGGGCGAGCTCGCGCAGGCGCTCGAGAAAGCGATCCGCGCCCGGGATCGCCACTTCCTCGCGCACCAGCACGCCGTCCATGTCCATCAGCCAAGAGCGGATCTCGCGGTCGGGCATCAGCTCGGCAAGCTTGACAGGACCCGCTAGGCAGCTCCCCTGCGACGAGTCGCCACAAGCGCGCCGAGGCCGGCGATCAGCCCGAGCGCACCGAGAATCAGCGCGGCGAGCGCGAGACCTTTGCTCGCCCCGCCGCTGGTTGACTCCACCGTGGCCGGTGTCGTCGCCGGTGCAGATTGGCCCGCGCCCGTCTGTCCCGCTTGCGGACCCGCCTCGGCGCCGGCGACTTCTTGGATCACGCCGCCTTTGGTCGTGACGTTGATCCTCGGCGAGGGATGTTCTGCCGTCAGTGACGGAGAGATCCAATGGATCACCTGGCCGTTGCTGTAGCTCTGGACCGTCCTGAATTCGAGCGCCTTTCCAGTCGCGTCCAGGGGGATCGCCAGAGACAGCGGGAAGTTGACAAACTGGCCGTTGTCGACCTTGCCGAGCGGGCCGGTCCAGGTCCACACGATCTGGGAGACCTCTGTATCAATCGTTTCGCCGTCTTCTTTGATCGGGGTCGCGAGCCTTGCTTCGATGATCCTCGTGCTCCAGCCGGGCACGTTTTCGTAGTCGACACCTGTGAAGCCCTGCGGGAACAGGACATCGACCTTCGTCACGTGGGCGCCTTCCTGCTCGCCAGGAACCCGCACATCGAGCGTCGCGAACGCCCCCGCGGGGATCGTGTTGGGGTGCAGGCTGATGTGCGCCTGCGCGGCGGCGGGGGCGAGCAGCGATGCCGCCGCAGCCAGCGCGCCGATCGACTTGGATTTCATGTCTGTCTCGCTCCTGAGTTGGTGTGAACGGGGGTCTGGATTGATTTGAGACTGCTCATCGGATGGGCACCTTGACGGTGCGGGTGAACTGTTCGAATTCGGAGACGCGGTCGGTGATTTCGATTTCCCAGGTGCCGCCCGGGCTGAGGATCGCGGCGTTCAGCACGTAGTGGCCCGGCCCGGCGACGTTCGGCTTCAGCGGCAGCGGCCCGATGTGCTTCGCGGGCAGCCTCGCGCTGACGGTGAGTTCCTTGGTCGCGGTGAACTGAGCGCCGGTCTTGGCATCGATCAGGTAGAGGTGGACCGTGTTGAGTCCCACGCGCGCCGGTTCGACCGTCATCTCGAGCTCGGCCGCGCCGATCGTGGTGTTCGTGGAGAAGGGTCCCGTTGCGGCGTCGATCGGCGGTGCGTAGCTGATCAACGCGGCGGTCACGGCGAAGACGCAGAGCATCAGCGCGAGCTCGCCGCGCAGGGTACGCCGTGCCAGGGCGCCGATCCCGCCGGGCGAGCGGCCGTCGCCCACGAGGTGTTCGAGCGCAGGGATGATTCGCTCGCGGTTGACCCACCCGATGCCGATCAGTGACGCCAGCAGGACCGTCTTGACGATGATCAGCGCGCCGTAGGTCGAGTGCAGGAGCCCGTGGAGGCTGCGTACGTCGATGTACGCCTGGATGATCCCCGTGATCGCGATCACGACCACGCACGCCAGCGCGATCGGCGAGAAGCGCGCGAGCGCTCCAATCAGCAGCCGGCTGCGCTCGGGGCCCTCGAGCCGGCGCGTGGCAGCCGGCAGCGCGAGCAGCAGGCAGGCGATCCCTCCAACCCAGATGCTGGCGGCGCCCACATGCAGCACATCGGAGGGAAAGAACACGCCGCGCGGGCTCTCGATGCTCGCGTGACCGGCCAACGCGGGGGTGCACACCAGGTAGGCGCTGCCGATCGCGAGCAGCGCGAGCAGTAGCGGTGGCGGACTCGCACTCAACGTCGAGCTGCCTGGCCGCGTCGGGTCGGACCGCAGCACCGGGACCGCGTCTCGACGCATCGCCCGTGCCGCCAGCAGCACGGCTCCGAGCAGAATCCAAGCGACGGCGCGCAGGCCCCAGACGGTCCCAAAGCGACTATCGAGGGTGTCGTTGATGATCGAGCCTTTCAGCGAGGCCCACAGAGAGACGCCGGCCGCGCTCGCGCCCTGCAACAGCACGCCGAGCACGCCCACGAGGGCGCCGAGCACGATTGCGACCGCGAACAGGCGCCGCAGTCGTCGGGCGAACGCGTGCGAGGCCGAGATCCAGCGCTGCTCGCCCCCGGCGACCGTCCTCAGTGCTCCTCTCCACACGAAGAACAGAAAGCTCAGGCCACCGACCATCAGGGCCAGCGTGAGGTAGTCCAGGCCGCGTACGACGCCGAACGCGACCTCCGTCACCCTGCCGCTCTTGTTCCTACCGATCAGCCCGGCGACCGTGAACTTCGGCGCCGCCCCTGCGTGGCCGATGTTGAACACGAGCCCGCCGTAGACGATATGGGTGTCGGCCGAGATCACACGGTAGGTGCCCGTGTATGTTCCGTCCGGCAGGTGCGGCTTCAGCCCGACGCCCATCCAGTGCTCGTTGCCGTCGGGGTGTGAGACGTTCAGGTTGTCGACCTCGTTGCCCTGCGCGTCATAGACACGGACCGCGCCGAGCGTGCCGCCGACGTTCTGGTTGAACTCGAAGATCACCTCCTGCGGCTGGGACTGGACCGTCGAGCCCGACGCCGGGGAGGTACCGAGCAGCTGCGCGTGCGCCGACGCCGCCGGGGCACTCTCGAGCATGACGAACACAGCCAGCGCGACCACGGCCACGAACGGGACAGCTTTGGGACCGAACATTGAGAGGCTCCTCGGATGAGTGCGTGTACGACCGAACGCTGCGGGCACGCACCGACGCGCGGGCCCGAGCAGGCGAACTGACCATCGACGAGCCGGCGGGTCCCGGGACGGGACGCGAAGTGTCTAGCTCGCCGCGCTCGCCACGGGCGGCGGGCGCACCGCGAGCGAGAGGCCGATCAGCAGCCCACCGCGCACGGCGAGCAGCGCCGCGGGCCGGCGCGGGCGCGCGCAACGGCGCGGGCGCAGCCAGTGAGGCGGCTCGGCTCTGCGCAGGGCCAGCAGCGCCCGCTCGCCCGGAAAACGCCGCGCGAGCAGCGGTATCGCTACTACGACGGCGGGCAGGAGACACAGCAGCGCGTGCAGCACGAGAACGCAGAGACTACTCCTCGACGCGAGCTTGGGGCGTACTCCGGACGTGAGCGCGGTCAGCTCGCGCAGCAGATAGGCTGCCTATGTATTGCCTGGGCAGAAGCGATCTGATCTCTCACTCGGCGACGCCGCTGCGGCGATCGGCGTCAGCGTCGACACGCTGCGTCGTTGGGACCGTGCAGGCAAGCTGCGAAGCCACCGCGACGAGCGTAACCGCCGCCGCGTCTCGCCCAGCGAGGTCCGCCGCCTGGCCAACCGTCCGCAGCGGCATCGCACCGGGACGCGCGGCTCGGCACGCAATCGCTTCGCCGGTGTCGTGCGCTCGGTCGAGGTCGACGGCGTGATGGCGCTCGTCGAGATCGAGGCGGGTCCGTTTCTCGTGACTGCGGCGATCACGCGCGACTCGGTCGAAGAGCTCGCGCTGGCCCCCGGAGTAGAAGCCACCGCCACTGTCAAGGCGACATCCGTGATGGTGGAGCGGAGCCCCAACGAGCACAAGGAGCAGACATGACGCAAGCCGCGACACGACGGTCTGGGCGCAAAAGGGCAAAGGCACGGAGCACCGCGAGCATCGTCGCCGCTGCGGCGATCGTGATCGTCGGCAGCCTGGTCGCGGTCGCATCGACCGGCGCTGCACCGGCTGCCCGGGCGTCCGCGACGACCAAGGTGTCGGCGATTTTCGCCGGCTCGCTGGTGGACATCATGGAAAAGGCGCTGGGCCCCGAATTCACCGCGGCCACCGGCTACCCGTTCGAAGGCTTCGGCGGCGGCTCCAACGAAGATGCAGCCGCGATCAAGGGCAAGGTCCGCCAGGGTGACGTGTTCGTCAGCGCGGCGGCATCGGCCGACCAAGAACTCGAAGGGCCGGCCAACGGAAACTGGGTGTCCTGGTACTCGACGTTCACCTCGTCGGACCTCGTGCTGGGCTATGACCCGAAGACCAAGTTCGGCAAACAGCTCGCCGCCGGCAAGCCCTGGTACAAGGTCATCACCGAGCCGGGCATCCTCGTCGGGCGTACCGAACCGAAGGCTGACCCCAAGGGCAAGCTGACCGTCGAAGCGGTCGACGCCGCGGCCAAGAAGCTCCACGACTCGGCGCTGACGAAGGCGTTGAAGCAGTTCCCGATCTTCGAAGAGACATCGATGCTCGGGCGTCTGCAGGCCGGCCAGCTCGACGCCGGTTTCTTCTACGTGGTCGAGGCGAAGACCGCGCACGTGCCGACAGTTCCCCTGACGCCGATCTACAAGTACGCCGACTACACGGTGACGCTCCTGAACAACGCCGAAAACCAGAGCGGAGGGGAAGCGCTCGTGTCTTTCTTGCTGAGCCCCAAGCGCAAGGCCGTTGAAAAGCAGTACGGACTGGTCCCGATCAAGCCGAAGTTCTCCGGCACCGCCTCCGCCGTCCCCGCGAGCCTGCGCAGCACCGTGGGTGCAGGCTAGGCAGTTGCGTTCCCGGGCGAGCAGCCCGCTGCCCTGGCTGGGCGGGCTGCTCGCCCTCTATCTACTCGTCCCGATCGTCGCGTTCGTGGTGCGCCTCGCCGGGGGCGCCCCGGCCTCCCCGGGGCTCGGCTCGGCGCTGGCGACATCGCTGTTCACGGCGACCGTTGCAACCATGGTGATCACGGTGCTCGGCACGCCGCTGGCGTATCTGCTGGCGCGCAGGCGGGGTGTCATCGGACGACTGGTGCTGGCCTTGGTGGCGCTTCCGCTGGCCCTGCCGACGCTGATGAGCGGCATCCTGCTGCTGTATGTCGTCGGTCCCTTCACACTCCCCGGAGAACTGTTCGGCGGCAAGCTGACCGACACGCGCGCGGGGATCGTCCTCGCTCAGATCTTCGTCGCGGCGCCCTTCCTGATCATCGCCGCGCGCGCCGCTTTCGCGGCGGTCGACCCAGCTCTTGAGGAGGTCGCGGCAACACTTGGGTTCGGGCGCGTGGCGCGCTTCGCGCGAGTTGCGGTGCCGGCGGCGCTGCCCGGCATCGCCGCCGGGATCCTGCTGACGTGGCTGCGGGCCTTCGCCGAGTTCGGCGCGACGGTGATCCTCGCCTACCACCCCTTCTCGCTGCCCGTGTTCACGTTCGTGCAGTTCGACGAGACCGGTCTGCCGGGGACGATGCTGCCGATCGCCGCCGCGCTGCTCGCTGCGCTCGTGGTGCTGGCGCTCGCGCAGCTGCCGGTCCCGAGGCGACGCCGGGGGAGCATCGCCGCCGCCCCGTCCGTGCCTGTCATCCCCGGCTCGCCGCCCACGCTCGACTTCGCTCTGAGCAAGCGCCTGGGCTCGTTCACGCTGGAGGTCGCTTACGGCTCGCAGAGTCCGTGGCTGGCGCTGCTCGGACCTTCCGGGGCGGGCAAGACGCTGACACTGCGCCTGCTGGCCGGCCTCACCCCCAGCGATGGCGGCCACGTGCGCGCTGGATCTCGCGCGCTGCACGGGATCCCCGCCGAGCGCAGGCAGATCGCCTACGTACCGCAGCAGCCGACGCTGCTGCCGCGGCGCACCGTCTGGCAGCAGGCGACCTTCGGCGTGGACGCGCGCCCCGAGCTGGCCGCATGGTGGCTCGAGCAGCTGGACCTGCAGGGGCTCGAGCACCGCTATCCAGAGGAGCTCTCAGGCGGACAGCAGCGACGCGTCGCGCTCGCCCGTGCGCTCGCGGTCGAGCCGCGCGTGCTGCTGCTCGACGAGCCGTTCACGGGGCTTGACGCGCCCGTTGCCGATCGTCTGCGGCGCGAGCTCCGCCGGCTCCAGCGCGAGGCCGGGCTGTGCACCGTGATCGTCACCCACGACCCCGAGGAGGCCGCACTGCTCGCCGACGAGATAATCGTCCTCGATCACGGACGCGTCCTCCAAGCCGGCCCGCGCGCGGACGTTTTCCGGGCGCCGAGCTCGCCGGAGGTGGCGGGCCTCTTGGGGATCGCCAACGCCCGCCGTGGCGTGGCCGTCACGCGGGCGAGGATCAGCAGTGACGGGGCCGAGATCCTGACGTCCGCGAGCGGCCTGGTGGAGGGCAGCGAGGTGGTTTGGTGCGTACGCCCCGAGCGCATCTCGGTGGATCGCGCCGGAGGCTATGAGGCGGTCCTGCTCGACGACATCGATCTGGGCTCCACCCGCGAGCTGACGGTGGCACTGGCCGGTCGCTTGGAGCTCACCGTGCGAACCGCCGCGACGACCGAGCTGGTGGTCGGAGAGCGGCTGCGCCTGGACATCCCGCCGCAGGACGTGTCGGTGTGGCCGCTGCCCAGTCCCCAGCGCGGTGGCGGCGACTCCAGCGATTCGACGTTCGTGCATGCGGGGTAGGGAGAATCCACGCTATGTGCTTCTCGCCGGAAGCCGATTTCACCGCCTCGGTCCTCGTCGGGGCCGTCGGTGTCGAGACCTTGCGGCGCGTGCGTGGGAGACGGGAGCTGATCGTCGGTGCGCTGCCGCTGCTGTTCGCGCTTCACCAGTTCACCGAGGGGTTCGTCTGGCTGGGCCTGCGCGGAGAGGTCTCCAGCGGGCTCAACCACACCGCGACTGACATCTACGTGATCTATGCGTACGCGGTGCTGCCGGTGATCGTCCCCGTCGGCTTTTACCTGATCGAGCCCAGCAGCACGCGTCGTCGTTGGGTGCTGCCGTTCATCGCGCTGGGGCTGCTCGTGGGCGGCTACATGCTCTGGCAGGTCACCCAGTATCCGATCTACGCCGAGGAACACGCGTCGTGCATCAACTACGTCACCAACACGCCGCTGGAAACACAGGCGGCCGTCGCCTACGTGATCGCGACGTGCGCACCCGCGCTGCTCTCCAGCCGGCGCTACCTGCGGTGGTTCGGCGCCGTGAACCTCGTGGGGGTCGCGGTCGCGTTCAGCGTCAGGGAAGCGGAGTTCACTTCGGTGTGGTGTGTCTACGCGGCGCTCGTGAGCGTGCTGATCCTGGAGCACTTCCGCCGCCAGCGGCGTCTCGAGGGACGGATGTCGAGCGCGCGTCCGGCGGCCACGGCGTCCGGCTGATGGGACGTCGCTAACCGCCGATGTAGGACATCTCGACCTTCGCAGCTCCGGCGGTGCTGGCGCGTGCCGCGCGCTCCGCCGAGTAGCGGTCGCCGCGAGCTGTCCAGATCTCGAATGTTCGCTCAGCGAGCTCGACGTCGCCGGCGCCGCCGCGGAGCATGGCCCGCAAGTCGTGCCCGCTGCGCGCGAACAGACACGTGAAGAGCTTGCCGTCGGCGGACAGGCGCGCGCGCGAGCAGCTGGCACAGAATGGCTCGCTGACCGAGTGGATCAGGCCGATCTCTCCACCTCCGTCGCGGTAGCGGTAGCGGGTCGCCACCTCGCCTGCCCGTGTCGGCGCCAGCGGCTCGAGCGGCCAGCGCGCGGCGATGCGCTCGTGTATCTCTGCCGCCGGCACGACCTCGTCGCTCCTCCAGCCGTTGGTCGAGCCGACGTCCATGAACTCGATGAACCGCAGGATCTGGCGGCTGCGGCGGAAGCGCTCAGCCATCGCGAGCACGCAGCCGTCGTTGACACCTCGGCGGACGACCATGTTGACCTTCACCGGGCTCAGCCCGGCTGCGACCGCCGCGTCGATGCCGCGCAGCACCCGTGCGACTGAGATCGGTGCGTCGCTGATCGCGTGCAGCGTCTGGTCATCGAGTGCGTCGAGGCTCACCGTCACGCGGTTGAGGCCCGCGTCGGCGAGCGCGCGCGCCTTGCCGGCGAGCAGCAGGCCGTTGGTCGTCAGCGCGATGTCACCAATCCCGTCGATGCCCGCGAGCATCTCGACGAGGCGCTCGAGACCGTGGCGCAGCAACGGCTCGCCACCGGTGAGCCGCAGCCTGTCCACTCCTTGCGCCGCCAGCACGCGGGTCACCCGGGCGATCTCCTCGAAGCTCAGCAGCTCGCTTCGCCCAAGGAACACGTAGCCCGCGCCGAAGACCTCTTTGGGCATGCAATAGGAGCAGCGCAGGTTGCAGCGATCGGTGACGGAGATCCGCAGATCGCGCAGCGGCCTGTCGAGCTGGTCGCGCATTCCCTCGTTCTACCCGATGGACCGCTGCGGCGCTCGCGATCCTCAGCGCGATATGGAGCTGGCAGGTCGGGCGGCAGGACGCTGGATCGTCTCCTGCGCGTACCGAAGGGCTGTTAGGCAGGCGATCACGCCGAGTAGCCGTCGCAGGGATGTCTCGGGTAGGCGGCTCTGTAGGCGGGCACCGAGGTAACTGCCCGCGAAGCCACCAACGCCTAGGCAGAGGCCCAAGCCCCACTCGGGGGCGACGGTCCCGCCATGGATGACCTGCAATGCCGCATACGCGGCGATCCCGCCGATCGAGGTGATGAAGGTTGTAAGGAGGGTGGCGGGGGCGACCTCATAGGCGGAGAACCCCCAACCGATCAAGATCGGGGCCAGGATCGAACCGCCACCGATCCCATAGATGCCGCCGATCACCCCGACGGCCAGGGTGAGCACGTAGAGCAGGCGTCGCCCCCGACGGCCCGGTTCGGGACGGCTCGGCGCGATCCGCTGCGAGCCCAGCAACAGCCACAGTCCGAGCGGCAACAGGACCCCCGAGACGATGAACATGAACGACCGGCCGCCCGCCAGGAACTCGACGCGAACGATCGCGCCGGCGACCACTCCCGGCAGCGTCCCTGCGATCAGCGTCGGGCTGAGGGCGTTGAAAAGCCGCCGCTCGCGCCAGAAGCGCCACAGCCCGCCTGGGACAGCGACGATGTTGAAAAGCAGGTTCGTTGGCGTGACCGCCGGGCTGGGGACGCCGAGAATGCTCACCTGGACGGGCAGGAGCAGGACAGCGCCCGACACACCGGCAGGTGTTGTGGCGAGCGCGACCAGGAACCCGCACGCGGCCCCAGCGAGTAGTTGCCAACTCATCCGGTGAACATTAGAGCCGCCGGCGCCCCCCGCGCCCGCCGGCGAGAACCACGGCGATTACGCGGGGCTGAGCCATCGCGTGAGCGTGGCACTACAGTGGCGAGGCGATCATGGCTAGCGGGCTACTCGAGATCGACGAGGCGCGGCGTGTGGTCGTGGGCGCCGCGACGCCGTCCGAGTCCGAGCCCGTCGCGCTGGATGCGGCGCTCGGCAGGGTGCTCGGCGAGGACGTCAGCGCCGAGCGGTCGGTGCCGGCGTTCGACAACTCCGCGATGGACGGCTTCGCGGTACGCGCCCAGGACATCGTGCACGCGGACGGCTCGCGCCCGGTGGCGCTGCTCGTGATCGACGAGTCTCGTGCGGGCGTGCCCGCGCCGGCCGGGCTGGCGCCGGGGCAGGCGATCGCGATCTCAACGGGTGCGGTGCTCCCTGCGGGAGCCGACACGGTCGTGCCGGTGGAGGACACAAGCCGGCATGACGGGCGCGTCGAGATCCGCGCCGCGGCGCCCGTCGGTCGCTACGTCCGGCGCGCCGGCGACGACCTCCGCGCCGGCGAGACCGTGCTCGAGCGGGGGGCACGCCTCGGCGCGGCCGAGCTCGGGGTGCTGGCGTCACTCGGACGGGCGAGCATCGAGTGCTCGCGCGCCCCTCGACTCTCGGTGCTCGTCAGTGGCGATGAGCTGGCAGCGCCAGGTCAACCGCTGCGCCCCGGCGCAGTGCACGACTCGAACTCGATCACGATCGGCGCGCTGGCGCGCGGCGACGGCGCCGATGTGGTGCGCAGCACGACCGTGCCCGATGACCCGCAGGCGACCACGAGAGCGCTCGTAGCGGCGCTCGCGGACGTCGACGTGGCTGTGATCTGTGGCGGGGTGTCTGTTGGTGTACACGACCACATCCGGCCCGGCCTCGACGCGCTCGGCGCGCGCGAGCTGTTCTGGGGACTGGCGCTGAGGCCCGGGCACCCGACGTGGTTCGGGACGCTCGGCGCGACGCTCGTCTTCGGCCTTCCTGGCAACCCCGTATCGGCGATGGTGACGTTCGTGCTGCTCGTGCGCCCCGCGCTGCGTGCCATGCTCGGGATGGCAGCGTCGCCGCCGCGGCCGACGGCGGTCATCGACCGCGACTACGAGAAGCCCGCTGGACGCGCCCATGCGGTTCGCTGCCGGATCACAGCCCGCGAGGACGGCTGGCACGCCGAGCCGACCGGCCATCAGGGCTCGCACGTGCTCAGCTCGATGCTCGCGGCGGACGCGCTGGCGCTCATCCCAAGTGACACGGTTGAGGTCCGCGCAGGCGCGCGCGTCTCGATCGAGCCGTTGCGGGCGTGGATCGGGGCGCCGTGACGGGCGCCGGCGTCGCGGACGACGTGGACGACTTGGACGAGATCGTGGTTCACGTGCGACTGTTCGCCGTCCTGCGCGAACGCGTCGGTGTCGACGCTGTCGAGCTCGCGCTGCGCCCCGGTGCGACGGTTGCGGATGCGATGGGCGCGCTCGCCCAGCAGGAGCCGCTAGGACAGCTGCTCGCGCGGATACCCGTGCACATGGCGGTCAATCGCGACTACGCCACGGCGGGCACGGTGCTGAGGCCGGACGACGAGCTTGCGCTGATCCCGCCCGTCAGCGGCGGCGACGGCGCAGACCCTGAGTCGGGTGTCGCGCCGCGCCTGCATGTGCGGGTGAGCGAGGAGCCGTTGTCGCTGCAAGCGCTCTCGTGCGCGGTCGGCGATCCGGGCTCGGGCGCGATCGTGATCTTCCAGGGGGTCACCCGCGAGGTCGAGCGGCTGGACTACGAGGCGTACATCGCGATGGCGCAGGAGCGGATCGAGGCGATCGTCCGCGAGTGCATTGCCGCCCACGACCTGCGCGCCGCGGCGGTCGAGCACCGCGTCGGCAGCGTCCCGCTCGGCGAGCCGAGCGTGATCGTCGCGGTCTCCGCGGCGCATCGTGACGAAGCGTTCGCCGGCGCGCGCGAGGCGATCGACCGGCTCAAGGCGGAGGCGCCGATCTGGAAGCGCGAGCACGCCGCCGGAGCCCCCGGGCGCTGGGCCACCGGAGCGGAGCCGCCCGCGATGAGCGGAGATTCCCCGCACGGGCTGAGCCATCTCGACGAGCACGGGCGCGCGCGGATGGTCGACGTCGGCGCCAAGCAGGAGACAGAGCGCGTCGCGCGTGCGCGCGCGCGCGTCCGCATGTCGCCAGCCAGCGCCCGCGCTGTCGCCGCCGGAGACGGCCCGAAGGGGGAGGTGCTCGGCGTTGCGCGACTGGCGGGTGTGCAGGCCGCGAAGCTGACCGGGCAGTTGATCCCGCTCGCCCACCCGCTGGCGCTCACGTTCGTCGATGTGCACGCCCGCGTCGAGGTCGAGCAGGGGCTGGTGGAGCTCGTCGGCGAGGTGCGCACGATCGGACGAACCGGCGTCGAGATGGAGGCGATGACCGCGTGCGCCGTCGCCGCGCTGACGGTCTACGACATGGTCAAGGGCATCGAGCGGGAGGTCGAGATCGAGCACGTGGTCCTGCTGGAGAAGCATGGCGGGCGCAGCGACTACCGCCGCGAGGATGGGCGCAATCAGAGCCGATGACGCGCGCGGCGATCATCACGGTCAGCACCTCCAAGGCAGCTGGAGAAGGGCAGGACGAGAGCGGGCCGCGGCTCGTCGCACTCGTCGAGCAGCTTGGCGCGGAGATCGCAGGTCGCGATCTGATCCGCGACGATCGCGCGCAGATCGAACAGCGCCTGCGCCACTGGGCAGATGTCGAGCGGTGCGCCCTCGTGCTGACGACGGGCGGCACCGGCCTGGCTCCCAGCGACGTCACGCCCGAGGCTACGCGGGCGGTCATCGATCGGGAAGTTCCGGGACTGGCCGAGGCGATGCGTGCTGCATCGCGGCCCTTCACCCCATACTGGATGCTCGCGCGCGGCGTGGCCGGCGTCCGCGGCGCGAGCCTCTTGATCAATTTCCCCGGCAGCCCACGCAGCATCGAGCAGACCGGCGAGGCGATCCGCGACGCGCTGCCACATGCGCTCGCTCTGCTCGCGGGTGACAGGCCCGCACACTGAATCGCCCCGGCGGCGGCGCTGCGGGTAACCTCAGGAGAGATGTCAGCGCCCCCGGAGAACCAGTCGCCGCAGGAGTGCCAAACGCCCCTGATCTGCGTCGTGGAGATCCCGAAGGGCGGACGCAACAAGTACGAGTACGACCCCGAGCTCGGCGGCATCAAGTTCGACAGGCTGCTGATCAGCGCGGCGACCTACCCGACGGACTACGGCTTCCTGCGCGACACGCTCGGGCAGGATGGAGATCCGCTCGACGCGCTGGTGTGCCTGACCGAGCCGACGTTCCCGGGGTGCATCATCCCGGTGAAGCCGGTTGCGATGTTCAAGATGCGCGATGACAAGGGCATCGACGACAAGATCATCTGCGTACCGCTGCACGACACCTACTGGAACGAGTACGACGAGCTCGATGATCTCCCTCTGCCGTTGCGTCAGGAGATCGAGCAGTTCTTCTCGATCTACAAGGAGCTGGAACACAAGGACGTGAGCATCGGCGGCTGGCGCTCGCGCGCAGACGCGTTGCAGGAGATCGCCGCAGCGCAGCAGCGCGCGCGCTGAAACGGGAAGTGGCTGGCCGTCCAGCCAGAGCGTGTCAAAGGGCAATCGGCACTCATCTGAATATGTGACAACCGACATGCAGCGTCGCCCGCCGGACGAAGGGCGCTGCGTCGGCGATGAATGTGTCAAATACAACATGGTTGGACCGTTGTTCAGTGCGACGCTGCTCGCCGTCGGCCGCGTGGCCACACGCGCAGCTCACCGTGGGCCATCTGTTACACATGCCCGGTCGATCTCGGGCCGGTTGGCTATGGAGAGAGGCGTGGACGACTCGTAGCTTGCGATGGGCCCTGTCACACAACCCACCTTTGGGGGTCCATGAGTATGAGCACCACCACCGCCGCGACCGAGCCTTCGGGGAATGTGGGGACCTCCTCGCCACGCCTCAGACAGCACGCACTTGGATTTCCGCCACTGCTCGCCCAGTCGGTGGCGCTGATCTCACCGACGATGACGGCGGTGCTGATCATCGCCCTGGCATTCGTCGACGCCGGTCAGGGAACGTGGGCGGCATATCTGTTTGGCACGATCATGCTGCTGTTCGTCGTGCTCGGGCTCAACCAGTTCGCCAAACGCTCGGCGACGGCCGGCTCGATGTACGCGTACACGGCTCGTGGCCTCGGCCCGGCCGCGGGCGTGCTCACAGGTTGGTCACTGATCTGGTCCTACTGGGGCATCGCCACGGCGGGGCTCGCGGGATTTGCGATCTTCGCGCAGGAATTCCTCTCGGGGATCGGGATCCACGGCACCGTCAGTCCGTGGATCTTCTTCGTGATCAGCGGCTTCGTCTGCCTGACGATCGCCTGGAAGGACATTCGCATCTCCTCGCTGTTGACCCTCGCGCTCGAGGCAATCTCGGTGACGATCATCCTTTCGCTCGCGGGGGTGGTGCTCTTCCGCCACGGCGTCTCCGTGGACACCGGCCAGCTGCAGCTGAAAGGCGTGAGCTTGAAAGGCATGGACTTCGCGATCGTGATCTGCATCTTCAGCCTCGTCGGCTTCGAGAGCGCCACGACACTCGGCGGTGAGGCGAAGCGTCCGCTTCACAACGTTCCCCGCGCGGTCATCTGGAGCCTGTTGATCACGGGCGCGTTCATGGTGTTCATGAGCTACGTCGAGGTCTTCGCGACCAATCACATGGGCAAGTCGCTCAGCTCGTTCAGCACACCGTTGACCGCGATCTCCGCCGCGTACGGCGTCAGCTTCTTCAAGGTGCCGGTGGCACTGGGGGCGATGGTGAGCTTCTTCTCGCTGTCGCTGTCATGCCTGAACGCGGGCGCACGCATCATCTTTCCGCTCGGCGGGCACGGGTTCCTGCCGAAGCGTGCACACGCCGTGCACAGGAAGAACATGACGCCCCACATTGCCCTCGCCTCCTACGGAGCGCTGATCCTCGGCGTGGCGCTGGTGCTGGACGCCACCGGCACCAGCCCGCTCACACTGTTCGGCGACGCCGGGACGATGGCGGCGTTCGGCTTCCTGTTTGCGTACTTCATGATCACCGTCGCCGCACCGTTCTACCTGCACAAGCTCGGCGAGCTGCGACGACGCAACGTCGTGGTGGCGGTGCTGGCGTTCGTCTGCCTGATGGTGCCGACCGTCGGCAGCTTCTACCCGGCGCCGCCGTCGCCGGTGAACCTGTTTCCCTACCTGTTCCTCGGCTTCATGCTGATCGGCGGCGCCCGCCTGTACTGGATGTACCGCACACAGCCGGAAGCGCTCCCCCGGATCCAGCGTGACCTCGAACGTGCGCTCGCCGCCTCGGCGCACGAGATTGCGCTCAGCGAGGAGGAGCACCCCCACCACGTTCACCTACCGAGCACAGGTTTCACTCCTGCGCCGGCGCCCGCCTCGGTGCTCGGCGCGAACATCGTGTCTGCGGTACAACAACCTGAATGAACGACGACGAGGCCGGGGAGCACGACAGCAGCCAGGCGGCGGGCGCAGCAGTGCGCTCACCGCCTGCTCTCGTGACTGCACTGGCGATCACGCCCGTGAAGGGGCTGAGGATCTGTCGGCGTGAGGAAGTGATGCTCGAGCGCGCGGGCGTTCTCGAGAATCGCCGCTTTTATCTGATCGACGATCGCGCGCGCATGGTCAACGGCAAGCGCATCGGGATTCTCAGCGCGGTGCGCGCCGACTTCGACGAAGACGCCGAGCGTCTGACGATGAGCTTCCCCGACGGCGCACAGGTCTCCGGCCCCGTGCAGCTCGGCGAAGCGCTCGAGACGCGTTTCTTCTCACGCAGGCCCCTCGCGCGGCTGGTCACGGGCCCTTGGTCGCAGGCGCTCTCCGAGTACACCGGCACGCAGCTCCGGCTCGTACAGGCCAACCCCGAGGAAGGCGGCGTGGACCGCGGGCTCGCCGGCGCCGTGTCGCTGATCTCCGAAGCGTCGGTGGCGCGACTGGAAGCGGTGGCAGGGGGTCGCGAGGTCGACTCGCGGCGTTTCAGGATGCTGATCGAGGTCTCCGGCCCCGAGGCGCACGAAGAGGACGCGTGGGTGGGGCGCACGATGCTCGTCGGCGGCGCCCGGGTGGCATTTCGCGGCCACGTCGGCCGCTGCCTGGTCACCTCCCAGTCGCCCGACACCGGCGTGGTCGATCTGCCGACGCTCGAGCTGCTCTCCTACCGCCGTGCCGCGGCGACGAGCGAACCGCTCGCATTCGGCGTCTTCGGCGAGGTGCTGGAGCCGGGTGCGGTCCGGATCGGTGACAGCGTCCTACCGGGTTGAGCTTGGCGCTGAGCGCCGCTCATCAGTCGGTCGGTCCGAAGCGCTCCGTGCGGATCCGGTCGGGAGCGAAGCCGGCGCTCATCAGCAGCTGCGTGCCGGCCTCGACGAAGCCGTTGGAGCCGCAGACGAAGGCGACGCCGTTGGCCAGTGGGGCGCATGCCTCGTCGATCAGCGCCGCATCGATCCGCCCGCGATGCCCGCTCCAGCCCTCAGGAGGCCGGCGCGTATACGTCAACACGGCGTCCTTGTCGAGCTCGTCGGCGTAGATGACGTCCTCGGCGGAGCGCACCGAGTAGACCAGGCGCATCGGCAGCTCGGGGTCGGTGCGACGGCGCTGGCGGAGCATTGCCATCAGCGGCACCACGCCGGAGCCGCCGCCCACGAGCGCGACCGGGCTTTCCCCCCGCCAGACGAAATATGAGGTGAACGGGCCCCGCACCTCCACCTGGTCGCCGACGACGACCACGTCGTGAAAGTAGGGAGAGACCTCGCCGTCGGCGAGCCGGTCGATCGTCAACTCGACTTCGTCCTCGTCGAGCGGGGAGGACGCGATCGAGTAGGAGCGCTGGGCGCGGTAGCCGTCGGGCGCCGTGAGACGCACTTCATAGTGCTGCCCTGGAAGCTGCGGGATCCACATCGGCACGCTGATGCGAAACGACTTGACGGTCGGCGTCTCGCGCTTGATAGCCGTGACCGTCCCGAGCTGCCACAGGCCGGGCGCGCGCTGAGCGACTGGCGTCAGTCGCTCCAATACCGCTGCTCCTTCCAGGGGTCCCCGTGCATGTGGTAGCCGTTGGCCTCCCAGAACCCCGGCTCGTCGTGGTCCATCAAACGCAGGCCCATCACCCACTTGGCGCTCTTCCAGAAGTACAGATGCGGAACCAGCAGTCGCGCCGGGCCGCCGTGCTCGCGCGGAAGCGGCGCGCCCTCGTGCTCAGTCACCACCCAAGCCTGGCCGCCGGTCACATCCTCGACCGCAAGGTTGGTCGTGTAGCCGCCATAGCTGCGCGCCATCAGGTAGCCGCCGCGCGGCTCGGCCCGTTCCAGCAGCGTGTCGACTGAGACGCCGCGGAAGCTGGTGCCCAGTTTCGACCACTTGGTGACGCAGTGGATATCGCACGGCACGTCTTCGAAGGGCAGCTCGGCGAAGGTGTTCCAGCTCCATTCGTGCGGGCTGGCGACCATGC
>Ga0210391_10000489_pt1 | contig 41315 bp, 25 predicted proteins | sample IncBWC12OmetaG_FD_160573 | JGI IMG/M metagenome (GOLD analysis project Ga0210391, IMG submission 160573) | Forest soil microbial communities from Barre Woods Harvard Forest LTER site, Petersham, Massachusetts, United States - Inc-BW-C-12-O ...
TTGGACGAGAAGATGAAGGACGCGGTGAAGATTACCGTGATCGCCACCGGCTTCCGCGAAGTGAGCCGGGGCCACCAGCGTACCGCGGAATCGCATCACTCATTCACAGCCTCGCATGACAATGCCACGGGCTTCAGCAATGCGAGTTATAACAATAACAATATGGACTTTCCCGAACCAGTGGGCCGGGATGCTGCGCCCGCGTCGTTTCCCGAGCCTTTTCCAGAGTCGATGACGAAGCCGGTCATGGAAGACAGTCCCGGGGAAGGCCGATCTACCTTGGGAGAGTCCTCATCAGTCGCGGTTCATGCTGGCTCTGATGTGATTTCACTCGATACGATGCGCAGCGCCATGGTGGCAAATTTCGAGCAGGACGACCTGGATGTTCCGGCATTTCTGCGTAAACGTGGCGAGGTCATGTAAGTGTCCGATGTAGACCTCAGCCGACTGCTGGGTTTCTCGAAAGATGCTCGAAGCAAGCTTGAACAGGTCTGAGATCAACAACCGGGATTCGATCCAAAAGATGCAAACTATTGCGTGAGCGGGCAGTATCTTTGCAGTAACGAGGTAACGAGTTACTGAGGCAGCGGTACTCAAGTACTTTCCCGTTTAAGTACTTGTTCCGTAAAGGGTTAAATTAGAAATTACAATTCCTTCAATGGAAACTTTGTTGTTGCCTGAAATACAGTAAGTCTCGTAGTATCAGCGCAGTTAGTCGAAGCTGCAGGTCAAGACCGGCAGACTGGCAGACTTCGTGCACGCGAATATAGGGAGAGCCGGGGATTAGAGGGACGGGCCAAAGTGTCGAATCTGGGAACTCGCTATCTTCGTCTGGCAGTCATCGTGGGAGGACTGTTTCTGGTCCCCACAATTTGGGCCGCGCACGTCAATACACAACCACCGAAAAGCACTAAATCCAAGTCGCAGAAAGTGAGCGAGAGCCAGCACACCAAGCGTCGCCTGCGCCACTTGGCGAGCAGTCGGAGTACGACCGCACGCCACACGACGGCCAACGCTAAAAGTAGCGCCAGCCTGACTCGCACCTCTGTGAGCACTTCCCGGCATCGATATCACGAGCGCTTCTACATGAGCTCGTTCGCTGACGGAATTACCGGCGGCGATAACACCGAAGGCGAAGACCCGATTGTGCGCCAGGCAGCAATTGATGCCCTCGGCAACATGAATGGTACAGTCGTCGCGATTGAGCCGACCAGCGGCCGCGTGTTGGCCATGGTAAATCAGAAGCTCGCGCTTTCGAGTGGTGCGCAGCCCTGCTCCACCATCAAGCTTTCCGTCGCGTTGGCTGCACTCAGCGAGGGCGTGGTTTCGAAAGAAACTGAGGTTTCACTTGGTGGCCGCAGCCGCATGAACCTTACTGAAGCTTTGGCCCATTCCAACAATGCTTATTTTGAGGCTGTTGGACGCAAGCTGGGATTCGAAAAAGTTGCTTATTATGCACACCAATTCGGGTTGGGCGAACTCGCCGGTTACGATATTCCGGGCGAGCAACTAGGCACCTATCCTGACGAAGTGATTCCTGAGAAGCTGGGCGGCGTAGGCAAAATGTGCTCTTTCGGCGAAGGCGTTTCGATGACGCCTTTGCAGTTGGGCGCGATGGTCTCCGCTATCGCTAACGGCGGCACACTTTACTATCTGCAGCATCCATCGACACCGGAGGAAATCGTAAATTTTCAGCCGCGCATCAAGCGGCAACTTGATATTGCCCCGCTGATCCCGGAAATCTCCGATGGTATGGCAGGCGCGGTGCAATACGGAACGGCCCGCCGGTTGGGTCTCAACTTTAACGAAGAAGAAATTCTCGGCAAGACTGGAACCTGTTCGCACGCCGGCACTCGCTTCGGCTGGTTCGCTTCTTACGCAAACACCAGCAGAGGGCGCGTTGTAGTGGTGGTCTTCCTGCAGGGCGGACGTCCCACGTTCGGTCCCAAGGCAGCTGAGATTGCCGGGGTCATGTATCGGAATCTCTACGATCACAACTTCTTCATTGCGGGCGCGACGAAGACTACATCCACGCTGCCCTAGATCGGCAGCATCCAGCGCAATTCAATCCTCATGGGCCTCTCTGCAGAGAGGCCTTGTTGTTTGTCAGGTTCTGAAGGTACGCTCTCCAGCCAGCACTGTCATCCTGAGCGGAATTTGTCTTGTGCGAAGCGCGAGACATACGTCGGTCGTTAAGTTTTTCTAACACGGAAATTGACGATCACTGCCGATATGTACGGGTAGAGGCTTTGTCAGAGATGAATCCCATCGCGAAAATGAACGGCACCTATGATTACTGGTTGGTGTCGCTTTCGGTCGCGCTGGCGATGGCCGCCTCGTATGCCGCATTGGACCTCGCGGGGCGTGTGACCTCGGCGCATGGCCGGGGCCGGGCAATCTGGTTGGGTTTTGGTGCCATAGCGATGGGTGTGGGTATTTGGGCGATGCACTACGTAGGTATGCTCGCCTTAACGATGCCAATGCGAATCGCGTACGATGTCCCGACCGTCGCGCTTTCTCTATTGGCAGCGATCTCTGCCTCAGGCGTTGCTCTTTTTGTGGTCAGCCGGCCCAAGATGAGTCTCCGGCAATTAATTGCAGGCAGCGCCGTTATGGGCAGCGGGATCGCGGCTATGCACTATGCCGGTATGGCCGCGATGCGCGTCCCTGCGGCGATTGTCTATAACAAAGGAATCGTTGCCCTCTCGATTGTGCTGGCCATCGCTATCTCCTTGGTGGCACTGCATCTTGCCTTCCGCCTGCGGGATGATCTACGGACAAGTTGGCGAAAACTGATCAGCGCCCTGATCATGGGCAGCGCAATTCCATTGATGCACTATACGGGAATGTGGGCTGCGACTTTTTACCATACCGACGTCGTACCTGATCTCAGAGGAGCCATCGGTATTTCGACCATCGACGTTGCTGCCGTTGTTGCGGCAAGCTTTGTAGTCTCGGGTATTGCAATTGCGTCATCGGGTTTCGACAGGTTTGTCGCTCTTCAGAAGGACGATCTGAGCACCGCGCGGGACCGGGAGCTGTATTTCCGAACCATGGCGGAGGCCGGTCCAGAGATCATCTGGACCGCTAGCCCAGACGGCATGAGTGACTACTTTAACCAGAGGTTCTTTGATTATACGGGGCTTAACTTTGAGCAAGGCCGGGGGACGGGGTGGACGGTGATCGTTCATCCCGACGACCTCGCGCCCTGTCTCGAGAAGTGGGAAGGCGCACGTCGTAGCGGCGATGCATTCGATTTGGAATATCGCCTGCGAAAAAAAGACGGAACCTATCTCTGGTTTCTGTGCCGCGCCAATCCTATTCGTAATCCTGAGGGAGAGATCATTAAATGGTTCGGCACCTGCACCGACATCGAAAGTCAGAAACAAAACCTGCAGACGCTCCAGGATGAGATCCTGGAGCGGACTCTGCAACTCGCCGACGCAAACGAACGATTGCAGAAAGAGATGCTGGAAAAAGATCTCGCCCGCAACCGGCTCGATCAGCAGACCGAGATCATGATGAAGGAATTACAAAAACGTTCGGAGCGGGCGACGTTGCTGGCGAAGCTGGGCGAGCTTCTTCAGAGTTGCGTCAATCGGGAAGAGGTATTTGCCGCCGCTTTGGGATTCGCGCCCAGGATATTTCCTGCCTCCAGGGGAGCGATAGCGCTGCTGAATCCTTCGCGCAACCTGACTGACGTGATCGGCTCGTGGACGGACTGCCGGGTTGGGGCACTTGAGTTCGAGCCTGCCGCTTGCTGGGCTCTGCGGACCGGGCATCCGCATCCGGTGCCGGCAGGCGATTCGACTGCGCCCTGTGCCCACGCCGCGGGCGTAAAAGGGTCATATCTGTGCATCCCCATACTGGCGCAGGGTGAAACGCTCGGCATTATGCACTTCCAGGCCATCGAAGAGGGGCGGGAGCTTGAAGGTGCGGAACTCTCGTTCAAGACAACTTTCGCCGGACAGGTCGGATTGTCGCTGGCAAACATACGGCTGCGAGAAGCGCTGCGTACCCAGTCCGTGCGCGACGTGCTGACCGGTCTTTATAACCGGCGCTACCTCGAAGAAACTTTGGAGCGCGAGGTCCGCCGCGCGGCTAGAGCCCAACAGTCGCTCGGAATACTCATGATTGACCTGGATCATTTTAAGAGCTTCAACGATTCCTATGGGCACGATGCGGGGGATGCCGTGCTGCGCGAGACTGGGCTGTCATTGACGAAGGGCGTTCGTGCCGAGGACTTTGTCTGCCGCTATGGAGGGGAGGAATTCGTCGTCATGATGCCCACCGCGGACTTGAAATCCTCATGTGCGCGTGCCGAGAGGCTCCGATTGAAAATGAAGGAACTGACCGTCCTTCATCAGGGCAAAGCCATGGGAATGGTCACGATCTCCGTTGGCGTCGCGGTCTTTCCCGAGCACGGTATGTCGCCCAAAGAACTCATGGCCGCTGCCGACGCCGCACTCTACCAGGCCAAGCGCGCTGGGCGGGACCAGGTAGCGGTAGCGGCGCCGAAAGTGGCTGAAGGCTTGGCGGTAGCTGGCGCTCCCAGTGCCTCGGCGGTTGGGGAACTTAGCTTTTAGAACAGTTGGTGGTTCTTTTCTCTCGTCGGATTAATAGGTCAACCCAAGGTTCCGCGACTGACTATTTCTTTCTTTCGTCGCGTTCGACGATACCATCCTTGATATTCACGATGCGGTGCGCGTATTCAGCAATGTCATGTTCGTGGGTGACCAGGACGATCGTGTTTCCCTCGCCGTGCAGACGGTCAAATAAAGCCATGATCTCGTTTCCGGTTGCTGAATCGAGGTTGCCGGTAGGCTCGTCCGCAAGAATGATGGAGGGCCGGTTCACTAAAGCGCGGGCAACTGCCACACGCTGCCGCTGACCTCCAGAGAGTTCATTGGGCTTGTGGGTCATGCGCGATTCCATGCCTACGGCTGTCAGCGCGGCCTTGGCGCGTTCGGTGCGCTCCGCGGTGGGAACGCCGGCATAAATCAGAGGAAGTTCCACGTTGTGCAGTGCCGTGGCGCGGGCCAGCAGATTAAAAGTCTGGAAGACGAAGCCGATTTCCTTGTTGCGGATGCGCGCCAGTTCGTCATCGTCGAGTTCGCTCACCAGTTGGCTGTTGAGCCAGTACTCGCCTTTGGTGGGCGTGTCCAGGCAGCCAATAAGATTCATCAGCGTTGACTTGCCCGAGCCGGAGGGCCCCATAATGGCAACGTACTCTCCACGCTCAATTCGCAGGTTGACGCCGCGCAGGGCGTGCACCTGCTGCTCCGATCCCATGTCGTAGGTCTTCCACAGATCGATTGCGGCGATCATGCAGGATTGCGGTGACGCTGAAGCTGCGACTGCGTTCATAGGCATGCTGATTACTTCGGCGGTAGCCATGTTTTTCTCCTGTTCCGGTGCCACTAGGTTCTCCGAGGTTGAATTCGACTCCGTGGGCTCCGTCTATTTTCAGGTCTCCGGTCTCAGGTTCCGTGCATTCGATCAGTGATCGCAGAGACCTAAGATCTTCGAGCTGAGACCGACTTCTTCCTTGGACGCTTGAAGCTGTCGAAGGTTATGTTTCTTCTTCCTTCTTGGGAACAGAGTTGTCGATTTTCACGGTGCTGCCGGAACGAATCGTGCGCAAAATCTTGTAACTTCCAGTGATGATTTCGTCCCCCTCCTTCAATCCACTCATCACTTCAATGTCGCTGGTGCCGGTGATACCTGTGGTGACGGGGACGAACTCGGCCTTCTTATTTCGGATGACAAAAACGCCCTGCACATCTTGCTGGGCGTCTTTATCTTTGGACGTCGTTTCCTTGGATGCAGGAGCGGCTGCATGTACAGAGCCGGGAGCTGATTTTTCTAGGTCTAATTGGGCCTTGCTGCGAATCGACAGTGCCTGAATTGGGACGGAGAGCACACCGCTGCGCGCTGCCGTGGTGATCTTGGCCGTGGTGGAGAGTCCGGGACGAAGATCCTGCGGTGGATCGTTCACGGTAACGACGACTTTGAAATCTTTGGCTTCTTCGCTGGCTGTGGCCTGCTGCGAAGTGGCTACGCCGGTTGACCGCACAATGGCATTGTCACCGATTTCCGAGACCGTCCCGTGAAAGATCTTCTTGGGAATCGCATCGATCATCACTTCGGCGGACTGGCCGAGGTGGACGTTCACGATGTCGGTCTCATCCACTTTTACTTCTGCCGTAATCACAGACATGTCGGCCAGCGTAAGCAACGTGCTGCCAAGCGCGTTTTGAATGCCTATGACCACCGACTCACCCTCGCGCACCGGCAAGTTTGTAACTACGCCGTCGTAAGGCGCCGCGTAAGTGGTCTTCTGCAAGACGTCCGCGACTCGGGTGAGATTTGCCCGCGCCTGGGCGACGTGCTTGTCCGCTGAATCGTTTTGAGCCTTCGCCTGGGAAACTCGCGCCTTGGCTTGCGTCAAGCCAGAGTCGGCTGTAGCCCACGCGTTTCTGCGGCTGTCGAAATCCGATTTCGCGATCAACCCATCCTTGTACAGATTTTGCGCGCGATCCCAATCCAGCTTGTTGCGCTCATAATCGGCCTGCGCCCGCAGCAGATCTGCGTCCGAAGTTTTCAGCACGGCATCGGCGGCGATGGCATCCGTTTCGGCGGCTTGCACTGAAGCCTGATTGGCGCTCACATCGGCGGTGGACTGCACGTTCTCCAGTTGCGCCAGCAATTGACCCTTCTTTACGTGATCCCCTTCCCTAACGTACAGGTGGGTGATCTTGCCGTATGCATTCGCGCCGATGTTGACGTACGTTTTAGGCTTGATTTCGCCCGACGCACTAACTACCGAAGACAGGTCCTCGCGCTGCACTTTCCCGGTCTGCACCGTGACCACGTTCTTGCCACTCTGGTAGACCGTAAGACCGACGAGGATGGCGAATATCACCACCGCGCTGGCGCCAATCGCGATTTTTTTCCAGGCTTTCATCGTTCACGCCACCGTCCGATTTGCTCATTTATATCGCAGCGGGCCAGGTCGCAGACTCTACCCAAGAAACCTAGCCTTCCGTGGGGTGACGGATACATTCTGGGGTACGAGCCTGCTGCTCGAAAAGTTCCAACGTGGAATGGAAAAGCCAAGACCCTGGGAATCCGGAAAGGACCGCCGCCCCCGGCGCGCAAATTATAGCAGCCCGTAACGATTCCTAGGTCGCCTACTCGACTCATAACATAATTGACTGCAAGCCGGGCAACTCGAAACCCATACGTCTCCTTCTAACAAATGTCTCGATCGAAGTCCTTTAATCTACTCTTTTAATGTGACTTAACCTTGCTTTCGTCCAATCGAGAGCCTAAAATAGGCAGACGGAAGTTGCAGGCAGGAGTCTCTCATGGTCCGGGTTAGTTCACTTTATCTTCTGTCGCTTGCGTTGGTCGCGGGAACCGCGGGCTTAGCCAGCGCCCAAAGCGCCAAACAACCCGCTTCGAGCGATTCAAATTCCGGCGCAACCGTGACCCAAGGGCAGGGTTCTGAGGAAGCGGATCCTCTAAAGCGTCCCCCGTCGGAAAAACAGAAGAAACAGCAAAAGAGAAATCTCAATGTCGAGTTGAGCAAGGTGTACAAGAAGTGGCTTAACGAAGACGTTGTCTGGATTATTACCGACGAGGAACGAGCCGCATTCAAGCAGCTCTCGAACGACGAAGAGCGCGACAACTTTATCGAAGCCTTTTGGCAGCGTCGCGACCCCACCCCTGATACCGAAGAGAACGAGTACAAGGAAGAACATTACCGCCGCATCGCCTACGCCAATGAACATTACGCAGCGGGCATCCCTGGCTGGAAGACCGACCGCGGCCGGATTTACATCATGTACGGCCCGCCCGATGAGAATGATTCGCATCCTTCCGGCGGAACCTATGAGCGTCCAATTAATGAAGGCGGTGGTGAGACGTCGACCTTCCCGTTCGAAGACTGGCGCTACCGTTACATCGAGGGCATTGGCCAGGAAGTTATCATTGAGTTCGTCGACACTTGCATGTGCGGCGACTATCACATGACGATCGACCGTTCTGAGAAAGATGCGCTGCTCTATACCCCGAACGCCGGTCTGACTTTGTATGAGCAGATGGGCATGGCCAGCAAAGCGAGCCGCTTCAGCGGAGGCGGGTTGGAGAGACTGGGAGCAGGCCCGAACAGCCAGGACCTCTCCACCAAGGAGTTTGATCGCCTCGAGCAGTATGCCAAGCTGCAAGCGCCGCCGCCGGTCAAATTCAAGGATCTGGAAGAAATCGTTAATACCAAGATCATCACCAACCTGATGCCTTTCGATGTTCGCTCAGATTTTGTGAAGGTCACCGGAGACACAGTGCTGGTACCGATCACTATCCAGGTGAAATATCGCGACATTACTTTTAACAACAAGGACGGAGTTCAGCGCGGCACGATCAATATATTTGGCCGGGTCACCACCTTGACTGGCCGCGTGGTGCAGACTTTTGAAGACACCGCACAGATCGACGTACCCGCGGAGTTGCTGCCCCGCACTGCGGAAAACTCGTCCGTGTATTGGAAGGCGCTCCCGCTGCGGCCGGGCCGTTACAAAGTCGAGATCGCTGTAAAAGATGTAAATGGCGACCGCAAAGGTTTGTGGAGTCGCGGCGTGGTGGTTCCGGAGTATTCGGACGACAAACTCTCGACCTCATCTCTCATCGTTGCCGACCAGATGGAAGCGGTGCCGACGAAGGATGTGAGCACTGGCAATTTCGTGATTGGTCTGAATAAAGTGCGACCGCGCGTGGCTCCGGCGGATGGCAAGCCGGCCCTGTTCAAGCGGAACAAGGACCAGAAAGTAAACTTCTGGATGCAAGTCTACAATCTGGGCGTGGACGACAAGACACACAAACCTTCGGCAACGTTTGAATACGACATTGTCAACGTTGCCACCAATAAATCGGTGGTGCAGCAAGTCGAATCCACCGAAAAGATGGGCAACATCGGCGAACAGGTGACACTGCAGAAGTCAATCGCTTCCGCGAACCTACAGCCGGGCGTGTATAAGATCGAAATCAAAGTGAACGACAACATCTCCAAGCAGACCGTTGATCCTTCAGCGACGTTTGCTGTAGAGTGACGGACTACTTGTTCCTCCGGGGGTTGGAGTGAAGCTACACCAGCTCGCATCTCGAGCCCAGATCGGTTGTTGGGCGATGATCGTCGCGCTGTCTCTCCCTGTGTACGCCACGGAACAGCCGGGAGCGATCTCGGGATACGTGCGCGATGCCTCGGGCATACCGCAGATGGGCGCAATCGTTGAGATTGCCGGCACCGCGGCGCGTTCGCTCACTGTCTTTACTGACGGCGCGGGATTCTATTCGGCGGCCAATTTGCTGCCGGGTTCTTATTCGGTTCGAGTTTCGGCCGCTTCGTTCCTCCCTGCCTGGCGCGAGAAAGTTGGCTTACGGCCGGGCACCAGCGTTCATCTGAATATCACCTTGAACACCCTGCTGAATGCCATGCGAGTTGGGCCGCTGCGTGGCGCCTCCGACGATGATGACTGGAAGTGGACTCTGCGTTCCGTCGCCAATCGGCCGGTTCTGCGCGTCCTCGACGATCCCGCGACCGGCTCCGAAACGCAAGATCACGATTTGAAGGCGAGCCTTTCTTTTCTCGCTGGTTCTCAGGCTGGCGGGTATGGCAGCGGCTCGGATATGAGCACAAGCTTCTCGGTTGAGCGCTCGATTTTTTCAGCCGACCGCGTGGGCCTCAGCGGAAATCTCGGTTACGGAGACGGCCTTCCTGCGGCCATTTTACGCGCGATGTATACGCATCGCCTGCCCGACGGTTCCGGACCCTCGATGGCCGTTACGGTGCGTCGTTATGCGCCCTCCGATCCTAATTTGCATAATGCCTCGCTGCAGGCTGTGTCACTATCGGCAGCAGACGATTTTGCCATCGGCGATGTTCTCGAGCTAAAGTTCGGCAGCGAACTGCAGACCATCCAGTTTCTAGGCCGTTTCACCGCCTTCCGGCCTCATGCATCGCTCCGGTTCCATTCTTCGCCCAACACCGTTGTTGGTTACGAGTACGCGACTTCATTACCCAACACAAGCGATGAAAAGAGCTTCGATTCGGCGCCGACCGATATGAGCGACTCCGATCCTCGGCTGAGCGTGACAAACTTCTCCACCAAACTTGAAAGCGCTCACCATCAGGAACTGAATATCTCTCATCGGCTGGGCAAAAACAGTTTGCAGGTTGCGGTATTCACCGATCGCGTAAACAATACCGCGCTGCTTGGGACCGGCGACGTGACCGCGGCCGGCGGCTTCCTTTTGCCGGACGCGTATTCCGGAACCTTCACTTATGCCGGCGACACCTTGGACACGCAGGGCCTGCGGGTCGTGCTCCAGCGGAAATTTAATTCCGATCTCACCGCGACTCTTGACTACGCCTACGGCGGGGTTCTCGACTTGACCAGACCTGACATCGAGATTCAAAACGTCGAACAGGCGATCACCACGCAACGGCGCCATGTCTTAGCTGCGAAGTTCGGCGGTATTTTGCCGCGCACCCATACTCGCTGGATCACTTCTTATCGCTGGGTCGATGGTCAGGCGCTGACTCCGGTCGATATGTTCAACGCTTCGCCGGGACAGACCGATCCCTATCTGAACGTTTGTATTCGCCAACCGATTCCCACCCTCGGCTTCCTCCCAGCGCACATGGAGGCGCTCATCGACTTGCGCAACTTGCTGGCGCAAGGCTATGTGCCAGTCGTAGGCCAGGACGGCCAGACGGTTTATCTTGTGCAATCCGCTCGGTCGGTTCGTGGCGGGGTAACGATCACCTTCTGAAGTATCTCCGTACGAGATCCGTTCCCTATAATCTCGTAAACCTCATAGGATCAATAAATTCGATGCCAGTTATCAGAAACTCATATAAATGCTCCCGCCCCATATCCATATTTTCATAGACTTCCAACCAGCTTATCCGGCATAACGTATTTTCTCCCGCGTCTTCGGCTGTAACTCACTGAAAAATATAGGTAATATATGACAACTCGTTTGGCGAGAAACATGCCTTTGACAACGCACTGAGCTTGCTCGGGGATTCCTTGCCATTTTAAGCGGAGGCAATTTGATGCGACGAATTAGCGCTACCGTTGTCGTGATTTTATGTCTTACACTTATGAGTTTTAGCCAGACCTTCCGCGGTGCCATCAACGGAAGCGTGACCGATCCCTCTGGGGCAGTCGTGGCCGGAGCGTCGGTGAAGGCCACGAATGTGGGCACCGACGTCACCATTGAAGCTACTACTACCAGCGATGGGCAGTTCGCATTCCAGGACTTGCCACTTGGCACCTATAAAATTACGGTCGCTGCGGCGGGTTTCCACACTACCGCGATCGATAAAATCGAGGTTACCGCAGGTAGCGCCTACACCCTGCCGGTGAAGCTTACGGTCGGCGGAACCGGCACTACTGCCGTGGAAGTTTCCGCGGCCGCTCTCACGTTGGACACGACGACTGCAGCGCAAGACAACATTCTGCCCACTGAGTCGGTACAGAACGTTCCCATGAATGGGCGCGACTTCACGCAGTTCGCGGCCGTGCAGCCCGGCTACGGTGGCTACTCCGTCGGCGGTTTCGGGTCGTTGAATGGTACCCGCGCCAACCAAATGAACTGGCAGATTGACGGCGTCGACAATAACGACTTCTGGCATAACATTCCTGCCGTCAATCAGGGCGGCGTGTCGGGTATCGCTGGCGTCATCATGCCGCTCGACGCCATCGACGAGTTTGCCGCGCAGACCAACTCTAATGCTGAGGGTGGACGAAACGCCGGAGGCATCGTCAACGTCGTTCTCAAGTCCGGTTCCAACGACATCCACGGTTCTGCCTATTACTTCAACCGCAACGAAGCTTACGGAGCCGCTTCGCCTTTCTTTAATCCGAGCCTGCTGGCTTCGGAGGGACTGCCCAACAAGAAGCCGCCCCTGCGAAATCAGAATTACGGTTTCTCGCTCGGCGGCCCAATTATTAAGGACAAGGCTTTCTGGTTTCTTTCTTTTGAGAAGCAGAGATACACCATTGGACTTTCGGGCTTGAACACAGAGCCCTCGGTGGCTTATCAGAACGCAGCCCTGGCTCTGCTTTCCGCGAATAACATTCCGGAGAGCCCGATCTCGGCAAATCTGATCGCGAATGTCTGGCCTAGCCTGATCAACAACCTGCCGGCTACGACGGGCAACTATTTCGCCACTAATCCCTCGATCGGCTACAGCTACAACGGCGTTGCCAAAATCGACTACAACTTCACCGAAAGGCATCATTTCTCCATTCGTTGGTTTGGCGGACAAGGCGATCAGATCGCGCCTCTAGGTGGCAGTGCCGCGCTGGCGACGGCGAGTTCGAACGATCCCTTCTACTTTGAAAAGGCCCCAATTCACGTCTACAACTACGCAGCGACGTTGAACTCGGTTCTGTCGCCGAAGATTACCAACCAGATCTTGTTTGGCGTGAACTACTTCAATCAGGTCTTCAACGATGCCAACCACAGCTTCAACACGCCAGCTTATGGTTTGGATCTAAGCCCCGATGCCCTGATCAATGGCAAGCCGATCTTGGGGGCGCCGAATATTCAGCTTTTGCAGCCAAACGATTCAACTCAGGCTTTTGAGCAGGTTGGAATTACACCTCCAGAAGGACGCAACGACATCACTGGAATGTTGACCGATATCGTTTCGTACAACGTTGGCAAACACCAATTCCGCTTTGGGGGTGAATTCCGCCAAGGACATGTGGATGAGTTCTATTACCGTCATTCACTGGGAAGTTTCGTGTTTGATGGGACGCAGGGTCCATGGGCGGGCAGTTGCGCTTCGACCGACACCGTGTGTCTGGCTACGAATTCGCTGGCTGACTTTCTTGCAGGCGACGTTTCAAGCTCGTCCATCGCTGTCGGCGATGCCGAGCGCAAGGTGGTGGTCAATGGCATCGACTTCTTTGGCCAGGATTCCTGGCAGCTTACTTCCCGGCTGAATATCAACTGGGGATTGCGCTGGGACTATTTCGGTCCGCTCCACAATGGCAGCAAAGATCTAGCGGTCTTCGTTCCGGGAAGCGCGATGCAAATTCAGGGCGGGGGAATCAGCAACATCTTCCCGCAGGACAAAAACAACTTTGCGCCGCGCTTCGGCTTCGCCTACAAGCCTACCAGCCGCGACGATCTTGTAATTCGTGGCGGTATCGGAGTGTTTTACGACCAGATCAATATGAATCCCTTCCTCGACTTCCGTCCGCCCAACGGCGGGGCGGATGGATTGGAGGACAATCCGGCAGGACCGAAGCCCGTCTCCGTATACAGCGCGAGCGGCTATACCTGGCAGCCCAATGTGCCTATTTTCCCGGGTGTCTCAACCTGCGTAAGTGGAAATAACGTTTCGAATCCGACGGACTGCGTCGATCCCGCAACTGGTGCGTCGACGACGTTCAATGTGTTCTCGGTAAACCAGAACTTCCGGACGCCCTACTTCTTCAATTACAACCTGAACATCGAAAAGAGCATTGGCAACGGAGTTGGCGTGTTCCAGTTGGGCTATGTTGGCAGCGAGGGCCGCAAACTCTCGGTCCTGCTTGACATCAACCAGATCGGCGGAACGTTTACCGACGGAGCCTACCCCCAATATCCGAACTTTGGCTCGATCAACCAACTGAACAGCATCGGTACCTCGAACTATAACGCTTTGCAGTCCACGTTGCGCCTGCGGGCATGGCATGGTGTTACCACGCAGATCGCGTACACTTGGGCCCACGAACTCGATGAAATCAGCGCATACCGCGGCGCCATTCCTTACGACAGCACGAACCTGAAAGCGGAATATGGCAACGGCGACTTTGACACACGCCAGAATTTGTCGCTGACATTAAATTGGAACATTCCGGGATCCTCGCACGGTCCCCAATGGCTGAGTCATGGTTGGCAGGTAAACAGCTTAATGACCTTCCATGGTGGGCAGCCCCTCGACGAATTCCGCACCGGCTATGACATTATCGGCAATCCATTTTCCGGTGTTTCACATGCGTTCAGCAAGAGTGGAGTGACCTGGATCAATCCCGCGGCGTTCTGCTTGCCAGCCGTGGATGACTCCAGCGGGCGCGGTGGAAACTGCCCCGCATCCGCCCCCGAAGTCTTCGGTGGAAGCTTGCGGCGTAACCAAATTTACGGTCCGGGCTTCTCCGACGTGGATTTGTCGGTTTTCAAGAACATTCCGATCACGGAACGATTCAGAGCCCAGTTCCGGGTCGAGATGTTCAACACGTTCAATCGCATCAATCTGGCTTCTGGCGTGGGCGCTACAGGTCCGGGCAGCGGAGTGATCTCGGACACCATTGGCGACTTCAACGGTGCCCCTGGCATTGGGCCCGGCGAAGCGTTCAACATACAGCTGGGATTGAAGATTCTTTTCTGATTCCCAACAGCAAACATCTCAACAGCCCCTGCCACGACGCGGCAGGGGCTTTGTCTTGGCGCGGCCAGGCATGTCGAGCTGTCGCAACATTTCCTACCCTCACGGTTGTAGCTTAAGCCAAGCAGCACCTTCTTCACTATTTCGTTGACACTGTATTCCTACTCCGTTAGTGTTCTGTGCAACCACTAGTGGGATTGCTCGAAAACAACTCTACCTAGCGTTTCCTTCGGTGGTCAGCCCCCGGGTAGTAACCATCCCAAATCACCCTCTGTTTCGTACGCCGCCACATTCGGCGGGTTGCCACGCCAATGCCCACACGCATAGCCGCTCATGCTAGCGATCACGTCCGAACATCCGAACCGCCAGGTTTGGGAGGAGAATCTTTCATATGAACCAGCAACGACTTATGTGGTCAGTATGCGTCGTGGCACTTTCTGTTTTGTGCTCCGGTTCCGTCTTCGCAACGACGTATGGGTTTACCGCCGTGGTGTCGGGGAGTGAGGGCGAGGTCTGGGGAGACTGTACGCTCAATCAGAGGACTGGCTACTGGACTTGCCACCAGATTGAGAATGCAGGTACCGCGTCGTTGACCGCAAACGGATCGACCGTTCAGACAAACTACGGGGCAAGCTCAACCTATGCAAGCGTGGCCTCTGCTCTATGCGCTCAGATGACGTCGAGCTTCCCGGTACAATGCACGAGTACAAGCGGGGGTACGCTAAATCTCACTGAGACTCAGTACAACACCGTCTCCGTATTCAGCGAAAGTACCATATTCGGGACACAGGACGGGAACGGTGATCTCGAACGGCAGCCGAACTCGTTCCCGATCACCCTCCCTGCACTCACTGGGATCCTGTATCCCAAGTTCAAGATCGCATCAATTATCTACGCTACCCCCGGCAATCACAGCAATAACGGATATACGGACACGCTTACCGACGGTACGACGACCTCGACGGGTAGCAACTTCGGGGTCGGTGTGACAGATACGTTCAGCGTAACGGGTGGGTTCCTAGGCAGTGGAGATACGGTGAGCTGGAGCGCTGGAGTTACTAGCACAACGGGAAACAGCACTGCGGTTACGGACACGATTGCGCAGGCTACAGGCGTTTTGAATGCTTCGAACACCAGTGGCCCCAATGCCGTAAACCACCAACAGGATCTGTTTATTATCTGGCTCAACCCTGCAGTCGAATTTACCCAGACCGGAGCGAACTCAGCGACGTACACCATTGGCACGCAATTGCAAACCACTGGCGATCCCAGTCCCGGCACGCCCGAGATGCAGGACCATGTCGAGGTCTATGCACAGGCGATGATGGCGAATTCCAGCGGTGTTACGACCGTCCCCTTGCAGACGCTCAAGCCACAAGTGGTGAACGGCCAGACGTTGCCCGGGCTCGCCAATATCTGCGCCAACCCAATTTACTACCCAAACTCATGTACATTGGCGAATCAGTGCGGGTGCGTCCCCAGCGATTTCAGCGCCGTTCTGAATCAAGATCCGCTGTTGAACTTCACGGCAACGGAAAGCCCTCTGAACGCTAACACGTCCAGCGCCGCTCTTTGCACGAACCCAGCGCCGACCGCTTCGTGCCGTTACGTGCCCATCATGACGACCAACGACGGCACGACGCAGGTAGTTGAGTTGCTCCAGGGACCGGACGACGCGGGCGGCAACAACCCAGTAAACACCTTCTCCCAGACAGATTCAACGCAAACGACCCAGACCCTCAGCGAATCCATTACATACAGCGTCGGGTACAGCTGGGATGTGAAGTGGGACTTCGCTGGGTCCGGCCTGGATTTTAAGAGCCAGACTCTCTTTACATGGGGCAATAGCGAAAGCGCCGGTAAAATAAACGGGTCGGCCCACCAGATGTCGGTCAGCCTGTCGTCTTCAACGGTTGGCTGCTCCGAGTACATTCCGATTTTCGAAGATACTGTCTACCATACCTTCGTCTTTCAGGGTCAGGCGGGCGACACTAGTTGTCCGTAGAAACTCCCAAGCAGTTGGAGACGTGTCCACCTTTCAGAAACTGGTACCGCCAGCCCACAAAGCTGGCGGCCTGTTTCTTTGGAGCCTCGCTACCGAATTGAAAAGGGGCTTGCCGGCACTTCCAAACACCATCCCTCCGTCCGTCATACGCCTTTCGTCACGTCGTTTGCCGATTACGGCGCTGTTACCCTGCGGTATCCCCCAAAGCGTCCGTTGCGGAGATCTCGATGCGCCGTTCCATTTGCGCCGTCCTTATTCTCGGCGTGTGTTTTGTCGCGCCGACTTATGCCCACCATCTTAAGCAGGGCGCCACTGCCACACTGCCTGTCACCACCGCCTCTCCGCAGGCCCGTGCTTTGTATCAGAAGGGAATCGCGGACTACGAGAATCTCTATCTGGAGCGCTGCAATGACGACTGGCGCGCGGCGGTAAAAGAAGATCCCAACTTCGCCGTGGCCTGGGCCTTGATCGCGCTCAACAGCGGCAATCCCGAGGAAGTCAGCGCAGCCCGCGCAAACGCCAAGGCGCTCGTGCCGAAACTTACCGCTGGCGAGCAGTTGATGGTGGGATGGATCATCAAAGTTCAAGAGGGCGACTTCATCGAAGGTATTTCCTTGATGAACGATCTGTTGGAGATGTATCCCAAGGACAAGCATCTGCTCTATCTCGCCGGCAACTGGCTGATGTTTGAGGAAGGTAACGAGCAGGCAGAGCGGATGATGCAGAAGGCTCTGGCCATCGACAAAAATTTTCCCGCAGCACTGAACGATCTGGCCTATGTCTACGCCCGCAACCGGCAGTTCGACAAGGCTTTTGCCGCCATGGATCGCTACGTTGTTTTGCTTCCCAAAGAACCGAACCCGCAGGATTCCTATGGTGAACTGCTGCGCATGGCCGGAAACTTTGAGGGATCGCTGCAGCATTACCGCGCCGCGCTGAAAATTGATCCTGATTTCGTTACTTCGCAGGTTGGCCTGGGAGACACCTACGCTTTGATGGGCAACCAGGAGCAGGCACGGGTTGAATACGACAGAGCGATTCGCTACGCGCATATCGAAGCCGACCGGCTTGACTACACCATGCAGAAGGCGATGACATGGGTACGCGACGGTAATTTCGCCGAAGCTGACAAATCATTCCAGGAGACTGCCGAGACCGCCCATGCCAAGGAACAGGATTTGCAGGAGGCGCAGGCCTATCGGCACCTCGCTGAATATCAGGCAGACGACAATGTCGCTTTGAAGCGTTTGCAGGAAGCGGAAGATGCCCTGGGACACCGCAACACAATTTCGAAATCCGACAAGCAAGAGGAACTTTCGCGCATTCTGCGAAACCGCGCGGCGCGCGCCGCCCACGCCGGAAATCCCATGCTGGCCGACGAGTCTCTCAAGCAACTCGAATCGCTAGCCGCTTCCAGCCGTAACCGCGTAATTGTGGCTTCCTCCAACGGAGCGGCGGGAACTCTGCTGATGGATCAGAAGAAGTACGACGAAGCCGTTACTTATCTGGAGGAAGACCGCGATAATCCCTTCACCATGGAACTTCTGGTGCAGGCCTACTACCAGACGAATCAGTCCGACAAACTGCATGAGGCTGAGTCGCGGCTGCGAGCCACAAATGTCCCCACGATGGAGCAGGCGCTCGTTGTCCCGGCTGCACGCTTGCGCCGCCCGGAAATCTGATCGGCTCTGTTCGTCATTCGCGCGAAGTTGCTATACTCACAGACTCGAAACTGAAATAATTCCGAGATGGGATCCCCAGACTGGCTCTCCGTCCCAGAGTATTTCTTTGTGTCAGCTAATTGTTGGCGTAGGGTCGCCGTCGAGGTTAGTGAATCCTAAGTGCAAATTCTAAGTCGTGAATAATAAGATCGATCGACGGTCGCGCGAGCGAGTTGTCACCCAGTTGCCGGTCCGCGTCCGCAGCGCTCTCGGCAAAACGGAGTTGATCGCTCAGACCCGCGATGTGAGCACCAACGGTGTGTTCCTGTACACCGAGTCCCGGATGGTCGAGGGCTCGAACGTGGAACTGATCCTGATCCTGCCGCCAGAGCTGATCCGCGGAGAGAAGTGCTGGGTTTGCTGCCATGCCAAGATTTTGCGCGTGGAGCAAGGCCCTGGCAACAAGTTCGGAGTAGCCGCCGCGATCCGGAGAATGGATATTCTGCCCGAAATTCCGGCGTAGCCAGGCTGCCGCAAAACACCCTCAAAAACCGCACGCCGAAGCAGGCAACAAATCCCCATGGCCCGCGATGAAGACGGCTTAACATTGCCCAGCCCGAGGAAAGAATTAGCCGTGTGGGACGAAAAATTTCCAGATTTGTGAAAAAGCCCTTCCCATAGCACTGACCTTAGTGCAATAATTGCGGCCCTGGAATTGCTCTGGCCAAACTCGGGTAATTAGGTGGGCCTAGTTATGTGGATTGAGAAATTAGCGGACGGCGTGGTTCAGGTGCAAACCCCCCTCGGACCGCGGTATTTAATGCCGTCTTTTCGCCAACGCGTTTATTTTCTTTGGATGTTCCGGCACTTTCCCATCCTTCCGCATGCCGTGCTCAGCGGCGGGCAACAGCGCCTGATCGACCGCTTGTGCTCCGAGCAGCGGTTCGTATCCATGGCTTACGCCGACGGCATGGAAGATGCCCCAGTCATCGGCACGATTGAGAAACGTCCGCGCATGGGAGTCGAGTCGCTACCGCCACGTCGCCCGGTGGTCAGCGAGAGCGCTGGAGGCTTAGCTGCGGAAATACGGCAGCGCTCTTAAATTGAGCCCAGTCGAGTCAAGCCTTGTCGAGTCAAATCCAACACTAAAAATTCCCAACTCCATGCTCGTTAGTTCTGTGGAGGCGAGTTGTTCTCCGGAGGCTGCGGATTGCTTCCCTCCGCTTTGCCTGTAGGAGCGCTCGCTGGCGCTTGAGGTGATTGCTCACTACCGCACGGTCCTCCGTTATGATGCTCTGCATGTGGACGGTCCGCAGCTCGGGCTTCCTGGCAAGCTTGTAACGATTTCTGTTGGTCGGGAGTGAGCAGCGCGTCCATTTTTTCCTTGGCTTGCCGCCTTATTTCCCTGGCCTGCTCCTTCTTCTGCCGTGGCGTCAGCGAAGAGTTTTCACACATTGCATTGATCTGAGCATGCGCGTCCCGATCAATGGTGCGATGCTGCTCCATCACCGACCGGTCGATACCAGCCTGCCGCCAGCAAGGCTCCTGATGAGCGCGCGGAGGCGGAGCCGTAGTCGTCGGCGGATTGTCTTGTGCATTGGCAGCCACCGCGCAGGCTGCCAAATAAAGTGTCAGCATCGCGAAGCATGGAATATTTCTCAGAGAGATCCTTCTCGGCATAGTCACCTCCATCGATATCAACCCGCAAGCGGCAGGGAAGTTGTGTGCAAGTGTAGCGCGGACGGCACCCTCTTGTAATAGTTGCCGCAGCATCAAGCGGGCGGCTGGCGATGACCGCATGAGTAGAGAAATGCTACAATCAAAAACTACCCCAGCGATTCGATTCCCACCGGAGCGGGCGCGTAGCTCAATTGGCAGAGCAACTGACTCTTAATCAGTAGGTTGAAGGTTCGATTCCTTCCGCGCTCACCATCCCCCTACAGTTGACAAAGTGTTGCCGCCGAAACCAGCGCCGCGCACGCGGCCAATCGCGAGCAGCGCCAACTCTATTGTTTCCTAGCCCCATGCTTTCAGATGAGGACTATCAAACCCTAAGAGAATCACTTTTACATCTACCATTTCCTCCGCGAAAAATAAGTTTGGAAGATAGACGAGAGAAACGTCATTCGGATTGTCGTGATGCAGCCTGCACATTGCATCTGCTACCCAAGTTCTATTTTGGGATACTGAATTTTCTCGCAATAACAGCCGCGACTACAGCAGAAACCCTATGGCCAGCTTCGCAGCAATCGATCTAGAATCCACGCAATTTTTGATTTCTTAGCAGCATAAATCTCACGCGTATTTCTTTGTAAAAGTCGTTGACAAGAGGTTGCTCTTGCGTCATAGAATCGTCAAATAAACCCCACTCAGAACCCGCCCGTAAGGAGACGGTTATGGCAACAAAGTACGTCCAGATTGAAAATGACTCCGAAATCCAACAACGTCTGAAAGCCGAGCGCATGCGCTTGCGCAAAACCGCCGGCCTCGATCGTCCCACCCACTTCCATCGACCGGTAGAGCGTGCCTTTACTGCCGAGGAGCGCAGCAAGGTCACGATTCTGTTTGGCGGTTTCACCTGGAAGCATGAGGATTTAATTCGCGCGGTGTTCCAAGGGTGCGGATATCGCTGCGAGAAGCTGCCCGTTCCCGATGTTCCCGCGTTTCAGACCGGCAAGGAGTTCGGCAACAACGGGCAGTGCAACCCGACATATTTTACGGTGGGGAATCTGGTGCAGTATCTCCAATTCCTCGAGAAGGAAGGCATTCCCCGCAAGGACATTCTGGACAATTACGTGTTCTTTACTGCCGGCTCATGCGGCCCGTGCCGCTTCGGTATGTATGAGGCTGAGTACCGTTTCGCGCTGAAGAACGCCGGCTTCGACGGCTTCCGCGTGCTGCTGTTTAAGGATAGCGATGGAATCAAGGCGGCATCGGGCGAACCGGGGTTGAAGTTTACCATCGACTTCGGGTTCGGCATGTTGAACGCGATGCATCTTGGCGACGTCTTCAATGACCTGATCTACCAAATTCGTCCATTCGAAGTGAACAAAGGCGAAACGGATCGTGTGTTCCGCGAGACGGTAGACGGACTCTGCGAGGATCTCAGAAACCGCAATTCGTTTGAGATTGAAAAACGGGCGCCGAACTGGGCGAAGCCGAAGTTTAAGAGCAACAAGATTCTTCGCAACACCTTCAATGTGTTCGGCAAGATGAACGAACATCTTCGCGGGAAAGACTATCTCAACGCTCTTGCTGCCGCGCGCGAAAGGATGAACAGCATTGAAGTTGATCGTACCAAGGTAAAACCGGTGGTAAAGATCACCGGCGAATTCTGGGCACAGATCACCGAAGGCGACGGCAACTTCCACATGTTCGAATTTCTCGAGCGCGAAGGCGCACAAGTGCTGGTTGAGCCGATCGCGACTTGGGTGGCGTACTTACTGTATCAGGCGAAAGCCCACGCCAAAGCCAAGTGGCCGGTGAACCGTCCGCACAGAAATCCGAAATGGTGGGAGTTGAAAAAGCACATCGCGAACGACTTGGGTCTGCGCAAAAAACTAATGGGACTTGGCTTTGGCGAGTTCATGTGGAACGGTTTGTACCACCGTACCATCAAGAACCTCGGCGGCCTCACGCATCACTTGGTCCCACAGATTGAGTTGGCCGAGATGGCTCATCCTTTCTATAACCAGTTTGCGCGCGGCGGAGAAGGGCATCTCGAGGTCGGGAAGAACGTCTACTATACGGTTCACCATCTCTGCCACATGGTGTTGGCGCTGAAGCCTTTTGGATGTATGCCATCTTCGCAATCGGACGGAGTCCAATCGGCCGTCATCAACAAGTTCAAAGACATGATCTTTCTTCCAATCGAAACCTCGGGCGAAGGCGAGGTCAACGCACACAGCCGCGTTCAGATGGCACTGGGAGAAGCCAAGGTAAAGGCAAAGACCGAGTTCGAGCAGTGCTTGAAATCCACTGGCAAAAGCCTGAACGAAATTCGTGAGTACATCGAAGACCATCCCGAACTAAAGCGGCCGTTCTATCACGTGCCGCATCGCGAGGGCATTGCCGGCACCGCGGCGCAGTTCATCCTTCATGTGAACGACCGCATAAACAAAGACAGGAGTTTCCGGTTTATGCGACAGGCTCGCGTGACGCGCGCATCGCTTCCCAACGCCGCTTAACCGATCTGACCGGCAGTGCGGCGTGCGCTGCCGGTCTTCATTTTTCCTATTCTCCTTTATTGCTCGAACCTGATCGGAGAGACTGAAATGCACGACCATCTTGCCGGAAACGATCACAAACCACAGCTTGTTAACATCGCAACCGCGCCATATCAGAAGCCCCACGATCACCACACGCTATTCCTGGTAGGACTCGATGTAGGCTCGACGACTGTAAAGGCGACGGTAGTTGATGCTGCGACCGACGAAATTTTGTGGCAGGACTATCAGCGGCACGAGACCAAGCAGCCGGAAAAGACTTTGGAATTTCTGCGTCGCATGGATGCCGCGCTCGGTATTAACCGGCACAATACGCGCATGTTCATGACCGGCTCCGGCGGCGGCGCGATTGCCGAACAGATTGGCGCGAAATTTGTGCAGGAAGTTACCGCCGTGTCGCTCGCCGTCGAGAAACTCCATCCCGAAGTGTATTCGGTGATCGAGTTAGGCGGACAGGATGCCAAAATTATAGTCTTCAAGGACGACGCCGAGACGGGCCACAAGAAAAAAATTCCGTCGATGAACGATAAGTGCGCGGGCGGCACCGGCGCCGTGATCGACAAGATTAACGCAAAGCTGAAAATTCCGACCGCCGAGCTCGCCCTGCAGGGCTATCACGGAATTAAGCTGCACAAAGTGGCCGGCAAGTGCGGCGTGTTCGCAGAAACCGACATCAACAGCCTGCAAAAAGTTGGCACGCCACCCGATGAGTTGATGGCGTCGCTGTTCGAGGCGATCGTGTTGCAGAACTTGAGTGTACTTACACGCGGCCATACTCTGCGGCCCCATGTTTTGCTGTTGGGTGGTCCGAACAGCTTCATCAAGGGCATGCGCGAAGCATGGCAGGCGAATATTCCGCGCATGTGGCAGGAGCGCAAGGTTGCGATTCCCGATGGCGCGAAGCCGGAAGATCTGATCAAAGTTCCGAACAATGCGCAATACTTCGCGGCGCTGGGCGCGATTGAATTCGGCAAGAGCGAAGACGATGGCGTTGGCTGCTACCAAGGCTATGAAAAGCTAGTTCACTACATCGACTTTGGCAGGCAGGAGGAAAAGGCGAAATCCGGCGCGAAGGGACTGGTCACGAAAGAAGGCGAACTCGACGGCTTCAAAGAAGCCTATCGGCGAAAGAAGTTTACACCTGCGACTTTTCAAAAAGGTCAGACTGTCGGCGGCTTTATCGGCATCGATGGAGGGTCCACTTCCACCAAAGCCGTTTTGCTGGATGATCACGGAGAAATTCTTTGCAAAGCCTATCAGCTCTCGAACGGCAATCCGATCCAGGACACCATCGAGATGTTCGAGAATCTGCGCGGTCAGGTTGAAGCGCAGAATGCGAAGCTCGAGGTTTTGGGAGTAGCAACTACCGGCTACGCGAAGGACATCCTGAAAGACGTGCTGCACGCCGATGTTGCACTGGTAGAAACTGTTGCACACACGGAATCGGCGCTCAAGTTTTACGAGGATCCGCACGTCATCGTCGACGTGGGCGGGCAAGATATCAAGATCATCATTCTGCACAACGGCCGCGTGAAAGACTTCAAGCTGAACACGCAGTGCTCGGCGGGCAACGGATATTTTCTGCAGTCGACCGCGGAAGGATTCGGGCTTGGCGTCGAGCAATATGCCGATCTCGCCTTCTCGGCCCAGTCCATGCCGGTTTTCGGTTATGGATGCGCGGTTTTCATGCAGTCTGACATCGTGAACTTCCAGCGGCAGGGCTGGAGAGCAGAAGAAATTTTAGCTGGACTCGCAGCAGTGTTGCCCAAGAACGTGTTCCTTTATGTCGCCAGCATTCCGAATCTTGCGGCGTTGGGCACGCGTTTCGTTTTGCAAGGCGGTACGCAAAATAATATGGCGGTAGTGAAAGCGGAAGTGGATTTCATCCATAACAGCTTTCGCGCCGCCGGTAAAAAACCCGAAATCATCGTGCACGAATTCTGCGGCGAATCCGGGGCGATCGGCGCTGCGGTCGAGTCTCTGCGCCTGTGGCGCAACGGGCAGCAGACCACGTTTGTAGGACTTGACGCGGTTCGGAAGATTCAATACCGCACCACTCGCAACGAGGCCACGCGCTGCAATTTCTGCAAGAACAATTGCCTGCGCACCTTTATCGATATCCGAACCGCTCCCAAGGACGAAATGAGTTTCGTCCCCATTCAGAAAGTCACCAAGGTTCCGTTGATGCATGGTGAACAGCGATTGATTATTGCGACATGCGAAAAAGGCCTGGTTGAAGATGTCAACGACATGAAGGACATCAAAGCCGGCATTGACGATATAAAAGAAAAATACCCCAACTTCGTCGACTTCGCGGCCCATGAGGTTTTCCGGCCCGTGAATCCGGAGCTTGTGGCCGATCCGATTCCAGTAGCGAAGTTCTGGAACAAGGCGGCAAAAGAACGCGTTCCGCTCATGGAGAAGCGCAAGAAACTGCGCGTGGGCATTCCCCGCGTGCTAAACATCTACACTTATGCTCCGCTGTTCAACGGATATCTTGAGAGCCTCGGTGTGCAGCCGGAGAGCATTGTTTACTCCGATTACACCAGTTCCGATCTTTACCGTGCCGGCGCCAGTCGCGGCGCCATCGATCCCTGCTTCCCCGCAAAGATTGGGATCTCGCACGTCTACAACCTAATTCAGGAGAAGCATCGCAAGAAGCCGCTGGATGTAATTTTCTTCCCGATGTATGACGTGCTTACGTCTCCGCTGGTAAAGATTGTGGGAGCGAACGCGTGTCCTACGGTCACGGCTACGCCCGAGACCGTGAAGGCTGCCTTTACCAAAGAGAATGATGTCTTCGCGGAACACAATGTCAAATATTTGGATCCGGTTCTCAACTTTGCCGACCGCAAGCTCTTTGCTCATCAAATGCTGCAGGCGTGGCAGCCAATTCTCGGACTCTCCCAGGAAGAGAATGATCGCGCGGTCGAGGTGGGTTACAAGGCGCTGGCCGATTACGAGAGCAGCATCCGCAGACGCGCTCGCCGGGTGATGGATCAGTTAGAGCGCGAAGATCGCATTGGGATCGTAATGCTGGGCCGGCCGTACCACCATGATCCTGGATTGAATCACGAGATTCTCGAAGAGTTCCAGAAGCTTGGTTATCCCATTTTCTCGCAGAACACGTTGCCGCTCGACGAAGACCTGCTGGAGCGTCTGTTCGGCGAAGAAGTTCGCGAGGGCGCGATCAGCCACGCGCTCGATATTTCGGACGCATGGAAGAACTCCTATTCTTGCAGCACGAATCACAAGGTATGGGCCGCCAAGTTCACGGCGCGGCATCCGAACCTGGTTGCGTTAGAAATATCGAGCTTCAAGTGCGGACACGATGCGCCCATCTACGGTGTTATCGAAGGCATCATTGAGCAATCGGGCACACCTTATTTCTGCTTCAAGGATCTCGACGAGAACAAGCCTTCAGGCTCGATCAAAATCCGCGTCGAAACTATCGATTACTTCCTCCGCCGCTATCGCGAAGAGGTCATCAGGAAGCGCAAAGCAGAGCAAGACATCGCGGTGCAGTTGGCGGAATACGAAAATCAACTGCGAGCGCAATTTGAACCGCGGCCCGAGCAGCAACTTGAAAACGAGCCACACGAAATGGCCGCAGACTAGGTGGACGCTCGTTATGCGGAATTCGAGTTCAGTCGAGTCTCGATCTTTTGCAGCAATGCAGCTCCAGCTTCGCCTGCGTCGGAAGAAGAAAAATCATTACCCAACTCGATGGTTGGAAGGCTGGCGCACGCAGCCTGAAACGCTGCCGGAGATTCGCTCACAATAGGCCCGGCCAGCAGCAGATCAAAACGAGTAACGCGCATCAGCATGCGGGCGTCTCCCAGGTGGCTGCTGGTGTGAACGTCATATCCCTTGTTGCGCAGCAGTTCGCGGAGGTAGGCGAGCACGTCAGCATTCTGGTCAAGACACAGAACCAAGCGGCCGGTCAGCGCAGGTTTTTCGGGACGAACTCCTTGGTCGTAGAAAGCGGCGACCGCAGTTTCTTCCGATTCGTGCGTGTCAAATAGCTTTGTGAGATGCGACAGTTCCAAGACCTTGCGCACATGTTCCGGAACGTTGCAGAGTTTCAGATCTCCGTGCGCCTGGCGAATGCTGGTCAAGGTGCGGACGATTGTGCCCAGACCACTGCTGTCAATAAATCCCACGTCGCCCAAGTGCAGCACAATGGAACGCCGGTCGCGCAACAGCCAGCTCACGTGCGACCGTAAAGACTCACTCTCGCCGCCGGCAATAATCCGCCCGTTGCAGCGCACGATGGTGACGCATCCAACCTCACGAGTGTCAAGCGATAGACGCAATAGGCTTCCCACGCCGCTCGAATCGCAGTGCAAAATCGAAACATTATATGCCAGGAAGGCGCGAACCGGTGGAATGAAGATACGCTATTCTCTTCGGCGGCGGGGAAACTTTTTGAGAGTCTGTGTAATAGTATCCTCGGTAGAACTTAATTCTAACTTCTGTATCGCATGTGAAAGGGCTGCTTCCGAATGCGCGACGAAAAAGCTGGCTATAACCGCTTTCTCCTGCTGGTAGCGGGTCTTGGCGGGTTGCTCTACGGAGTGGATGTCGGCATTATTGCCGGGGCGTTGCCTTATCTGGAAGCCACATCTGGTCTGAATGCCGGCCAGCTCTCCATTGTGGTAGCCGCCGTGCTCCTCGGCAGCGTAATTTCAACTCTGTTTGCCGGCGCACTAGCGGATTGGATGGGACGCAAATTTCTAATGGCGCTCAGCGGAGCGCTGTTTGTCATCAGCATTCCAGTTATCGCTCTGTCGCATGGCTATCAGCCACTGGTTCTAGGCCGGTTGCTGCAGGGGGTTAGCGCCGGCTTGATCGGGGTGGTGGTTCCTCTCTATCTGGCGGAGTGCTTGGCAGCGTCGGATCGCGGCAAAGGTACAGGCATTTTTCAATGGTTGTTAACGCTTGGCATCGTGACGGCTGCGGTCGTTGGAATGTTCTTTAGTTTTCGCGTTGAAGAAGTTGCGCGACTTGGTGATCCCGCCAGACTCTTCGCCTTCAAGGACACGGCATGGCGCAGCATCTTCTGGGTTTCGCTGCCGCCCGGCCTGCTGTTTGTGATCGGCAGCCTCATGGTGGCGGAGTCGCCACGGTGGCTGTTTCGCCACGGCAAAAAGGAGGCTGCCTATGCTTCACTTCTTCGCTCTCGCACAAGCAATCAGGCGGCTGTCGAACTCAAAGAAATGTCAGATGCTGCCGCCTCGGAGCAAGCGAAAACCTCAACTGGCGGGAGTGTCCGCGAGTCCCTGTTCCGCCGCAAATATGTGATTCCCTTCGTGCTCGCCTGCGTCATCCTGGCCTGCAATCAGGCCACCGGCATTAACTCCATCATCGGATATAACACAAACATCCTGATGCAGAGCGGTCTTTCCGACGTTCAGGCGCACTGGGGCTACGTTATTTTTACGCTCGTCAATTTCCTGATGACCATTGCCGGAGTGCTGTTGGTCGATCGCAAGGGGCGCAAGTTCCTGCTCTCGCTCGGAAGCGCCGGCATTATCTTCTCGCTTGTCTGCACCGGTTCATTGTTTCGCCGAACCGAAAAACTGCGAGTAGATTCCCGCACCGCGGTTCAGTCGATGGTTAGCGCAGACCAGAAAATCGCGCTGCTATATGACCAGAAAGCGGCGGATGCGTTGCTCGCCGCGAATCATGAATCAGCCCTTGCCATCAGCAACCGTCCCACGTCGCTGATCCTCATTTATTCGTGCGGAGACTTCCATGGCTCGACCAAAGCAGTGCGGTCTGACGATATTTCCGCGAAGCCGATCGAGGTCACGCGCGAAAGCTGCCTCCCGCCCAATAAGGTTGTGGCGTTCTTCTCCAATCCTTTTGGCAGCCTCGATGCGTCGCGCCAGGCTCCGCTGACAATCGACAACGCGCTCATCACGCCGGTCCCGAGTGCGGATAACGGCTGGCTGGCAGCCGTCACACTCTTCATCTTCATGGCGTTTTACGCAATTGGCCCGGGCGTGTGCGTATGGCTAGCATTGTCGGAATTAATGCCGACACGGATTCGGTCCAATGGCATGAGCATTGCCCTGTTGATTAACCAGGCGGTATCGACGGGCATCGCTGCTGTCTTTTTGCCGACCGTCGGCAAGTATGGCTACGCTTTCATGTTCTTCGGCTTTGCCGGATGCACCATCGTCTACTTCATCACCGCCGCATTTTTCCTGCCGGAAACGAAAGGCAAAACGCTGGAAGAAATCGAAGCGCACTTCGAAGGAGCAAAAATCGCGACCGCCAAGTGAAAACTCCGACGCGCTTTTCTGACTTATTTGTTAATGTGCGCTTGCCCAGCCCGCGGCCGCCGTTACCGTAATTTCACCACATCGGTTGCGTCCAGGAGGTGTTGCCGATCGCCAGCTGCAGTCGATTCATCGTGACCTTACAATCGCTGGCGATCCACTTCAAGCAGCAGGTAATGACACCGCCGTGCTCGTGGCGTTCAGGCGAGATTCTCAGCGGCCATCGGTGACCTGGGGCACTCCCAATTGTTCTCCATTCGCTTTCGTGCCCCGCAAAGGCGCGGCTTTTATAACTTTGTAATCCTTATATTCGATAGAAAGCGTGGCAACCCCGCCTAGCCGTATCACACTTTGAGTGTGATTCTCGGCAGGAAGCCAGAAGTCATTCACTTTCACATATCTGTGCTCAATGTCGGTCTTCTTAATCCATAAAGATGGATTCTTGCCGGGCTCTCCTTGGATTCGAACGACCGCAAAATCCTTTGCATCAACCCAAATCTTTCCGCGATAAAGAAACTTGTTCCTCGTTTTGGGGATCAGGTTCAGAACGTACTGTCCTCCGCCCGGAATATTCTCGTAACCGCTCCACGTGAAGTCGTAGTTCTCCGTGCTCAGCGCGGTGCGACGGCGATTCTCATCATTAGCCGCTTCCTGCTCGCCCTCCAGCAATTTGTTGAAGATGTGATCGATGATGAACTTCGATCCAGTCGACGATACGACGCTAAACTGCTTGGAATTCGGAGCGTGGTAAGTCATGTGGACTACCATTTCCGCATCGCGATTACTTGGGAAGCCGCGATACTGCATGCGGTAGATGCGGGTTGCCTGATATTGATTGAGCGCCGCCGCCCGATCCGCATTATTTTCCTGAAGCTTCCTGACTACTTGCTCCAGGGTCAAAGGCGCGCTCGTAACTGCGGTTGAAGTGCCGGCGCCCGGCATTGACTGGCACGTCGCAGAAAAACTCCAGGCCGCCAACAACAGCGCACACAGGATGCGGCCTCGAGATCCTTCCAACATGTACTTACCTCAGATGCTGAAGCGGTAAGATCAGTTTACCTGAGATGAATAATCACGACGCCACACGTGGAAGTTCTTGTTAAGTCTCTTTCCCAAAACGCTCATTTCGTTAGATCGTACGTTCGCTGTCTTTACGACCTCTTCTTGCTAAGTGCCTGCCTCGTGAGCGTCAAAACCGCACTGTATAATTAGAATTCTTCTTATGCGCGCCTTGCATTCCTTATGGATGGGATTGCTGTTCACATGTGCATTGCTGGCGCAGACTCCTCGGCCCAGCACTCCCGCCGCTTCGCCGGTGCAAAAAACTCAACAGCCTGCCACGGCTGCGTCGCTTCCAGAGTTTGAAGAGGTTGCCTCAAAAGTCGGCCTCACCGTCCCGCACATTTCTTCGCCCGACAAGAAATATATCGTCGAGTCGATGAGTGGCGGTGTGGGCCTCATTGACTGTGACAACGATGGAAAACTCGACATCATCACCGTCAACGGATCTACGGTGCAACGCTACCGGCAGGGCGGCGACTTGCTCATCACGCTCTATCATCAGGGAGCTGATTCGAAAGATGGCGATCTCAAATTCACCGACATCACAAAGTCCGCCGGCCTCACGCGCAAGGGTTGGGGCATGGGCGTGGCCGTGGCCGATTACGACAATGACGGTCTGCAGGATATTTATGTGACCGGTTTTGGCGGCAATGCACTGTATCACAACCTGGGAAACTGCAAGTTCGAAGACGTAACTGAGAAGGCTGGAGTAGGTGCAGGAGGATTCAGCACGGGCGCGGCCTGGGCAGACTATGATCGTGACGGTCGTGTCGATCTTTTCGTTTCGCGTTATGTCCACATCGACATCGACAATCTTCCAGAGCTTGGCAGCGATCCCAGGTTTTGCCGTTTCAAAGGAGTGCTGGTGCAGTGTGGGCCGTGGGGCATGCCCGGTGAATCGGATTTGTTGTTTCATAACAAGGGTGACGGCACCTTCGAAGAAGTTTCGAAGAAGGCCGGCGTCGATGACCCCCACCATTACTATGGTTTGGGCGCGACCTGGGGCGACTATGACAACGATGGCTGGCCCGACCTCTACGTCGCGAACGACGCCGGGCCGAATTTTCTGTATCGCAACAAACATGACGGAACTTTTGAAGAGGTCGGACTACTCGATGGAGTTGCGCTAAGCGGCGATGGCATGGAACAAGGTTCAATGGGTGTGGATTGGGGAGACTACCTTCACGAAGGCCGCCTATCGATGATTGTAACCAACTTTGTCGAACAAGGTTCGACCTTGTATCACAACCTTGGCAAGGATAGTTTCGCCGACGTCAGCGTGCGCGCCAAGTTGATGAAGCCCACTTATCCTTTAGTAAGTTGGGGTACCGCGTTTCTCGATATGGATAACGACGGCTGGCTCGACTTATTCATCGCGAATGGACACGTCTACCCGCAAGTAGATAGCATTGCCGGCGGTACGCCTTATCGGCAGCCCATGTTGCTCTTTCGCAATCATCGCGATGGAACCTTTGAGGATGTCTCTTCAATTTTCGCCAGTATGCCTCTGGAATCGAGGCGCGGCGCGGCTTTTGGAGACATCAATAACGACGGAAACGTCGATATTGTACTGCTGAACGTAGGGGAGCCGCCGTCACTTCTTATTAATCGTAACGACAGCGCAAATCATCGAGTACTCTTAAAATTGGTAGGCGCGAAAAGCAACAAAGCTGCGATTGGGGCTCGAGTTACAGTGAAAGCTGGCTCGCTGGTGCAGTTCAACGAGGTACGCGGCGGGGCCAGTTATCTATCGCAGAACGACTTGCGGCTGCATTTTGGGTTGGCGGAAAACAATAAGATGAGTGAAGTAACCATTCGGTGGCCTAACGGCGAAACTGAAGTTCTGCGTGACGTACCAGCAGATTTTATTTACACAATAGTCGAGGGCGACGGTATCCGGCAAAAAGTAGCGCTGCCCCCTCTATCGCAGCGCTGAGATCAAGTCAGGAACTAATCCTATTCGATTCCCAGTTGTTTCTGGATTTGCTCCAGCGAGACTCCCTTCGTCTCTGGAACCATGGTCTTTACCCAAATAAGTTGGAGGACCATCATGCCGGCAAAAAACAAGAAAACATAACCGGGCGGGAACGCGGAAACCATCTTGGGAAAGAAAGTTGTGAGTAAAGCAGCGAAGATCCAATGCGTGAAGCTGCCCAGCGTCTGACCCTCCGCGCGATGACGATTGGGAAATATTTCGGAGATGAATACCCAAATCACGGCACCCTGACCGATCGCGTGGGCCGCAATGAAAGCGAAAATGCAAGCCGGCACGATGGAGAAATGCCCCGTAAAAAAGGCCCATGCAGTGAGGCCCAGGGAGCCGATGTAGCCAAAAGATCCAATGTAGAGCAGCGTGCGCCTCCCGAGCCGGTCGATTAACCAGAGCCCAACAAACGTGAAAACGAGGTTGGTAAGGCCAATGCCAATCGATTGCAGCAGCGCAGCCTTTGCGCCAAGGCCGGTAAGCTCAAATATCCGTGGAGCAAAGTACAAAATTGCATTGATGCCCGACAGCTGGTTGAAGAACGCGATCAATATCGCCAGCATGATCGGCTTGCGAAGACGCCTTGTCCAGAAATGTCCCGATGATCCTTCTTCTGCGGATGCGGCTAATATTGTGTCCGCCTGAGCTGTGATTTCAGTTGGCGAGCTCTCGGGCTGAGCTCTTTGCAGAATTTGCAAAGCGGCTTCGCGGTCGCCTTTCCTGCTGAGCAGCCATCGGGGGCTTTCGGGAAGAGCAATGCAGAACAAAGCGTAAAGCAGCGAGGGAAAAGCGGCCACGCCCAGCATCCAGCGCCAGGCATTTTCGCCGATGCCTGCCAGCAATGCGTTCGAGACAAATGCGATCAGGATGCCGAAGACGATATTGAATTGGAACATGCCCGCGAGCCGTCCCCGATGTTTCGGAGGTGCGATCTCGGAGATATACATTGGGGCGACAACAGTCGAGATGCCAATCCCCAGACCGCCGATGACGCGCGCGGCAATGAAAGTGGCAACGTTTGGCGCCAGGCCCGAGCCCACCGCACCGATAAAATAAAGAACGCCAATCCAAAGCAGCGTTGCCTTGCGTCCGAAGCGGTCGGCGGGCCAGCCGCCAATCAGTGAGCCAACCACAGTGCCGTAAAGGGCCGAAGCCATTGCAATGCCATGGAGACCGGGGCTAAGGGCCCAAAGCGTCTGTATCGTTTTTTCAGCGCCGGAGATGACGACCGTGTCGAAGCCGAAGAGAAATCCTGCGAGCGCCGAGGTGAGCGACCAGAAGAAGATGCGACTGTTCATAGGAGAGTCGCGCTCGATTGTACAGCGTTGCCGACGAGAAAAGGGTGAAGTCGAGATGGCTCGATCTCAACGCTGGTTGTGCCACCTGCGCACTGTGGTGGTGAGTATGCCGATGTGGTTGATTTACGGCACGACCTTGAAGATATTTCCCTCGCCGCTGGCGCCCCCCATATTTGCCGTACCGTAGAGATTGCCGCTCTTGTCCAAGACCAGATTGCTAAATACGTAAAGCCCGTCGGTGCCACCGGTGAAGGTGTACAGCTGGGTGTATGTCCACGTGTTGCCTGACGGCGTTAGTTGATAGACCGTCCCAGCTTCATAAGTTCCATCGCAATGGGTCGTGCCGTAAATAATGCCCGATGCTGCATCGAAGAGCAGATCGCGAAATGCCCCGGAGATATTCCACCCATATAGGCTGTACAACACGCTGAACGTCCAGGCACCACCCGAAGAGGGGCTCAGCTTGAAAATTGTGCCGCCACCACCGCCCACGCCGCCACCGCCGTCGGTGGCCCCACCATACAGATTGCCCGCAGGGTCAAGAACTACGCCGGCGTAGGGAATGCCGCCATCGGCCTGCATCTGGAAGTTGTATAGAATGTGCTCCGCCCATCCGGATTGCAACCGCTTCAATTCGAAGACCGTGCCGTAGCTGTAGAATCCGCCTGAAGAAGTCGTCCCGTAAAGGTTTCCCTTCGCGTCGAGGGTGACACCGGCAACGGGGACAGTTCCGTCGCTGCCGCCTCCAAAGCTATACAGCACGATGTGCTGACCGGCTTTGCTGATCTCAAATACAGTACCTTCGCTGGAAACGCCTCCAGCCGTAGTCGTTCCGTAGAGGTTGCCAAATTTATCCATGGCGAGGCGAGCCTCAGGGTTTGCCCCGTCCGCGCCGCCGGCAAAGCTATACAACAAAGTTTCCACGCCCTTTGGGGTAAGCCTGAAAACGGTTCCGTTACCAGAAGTGCCCCCGGAAAACGTAGTTCCATAAAGATTGCCAGCCGCGTCGAATATCAGACTGCTCTCGGGATTCGCCCCGTCATTCGGTATGCTCCCAAAGCTGTAAAGCACACGTTCCTGACCGCTCTCGTTTGCTCTGAACACAATTCCCGCGCCATGCGCTCCACCACTGTTGGTGGTGCCGTAGAGGTTTCCCTTCGAGTCGATGGCAAGGCCGGCGAGAGGACCGCTCCCGTCACTTCCAGCAAAGCTATGAATGACATTGAAGGTCTGGGCCTGGATGCCGACGGCTGCAAATGCCACGAACATAAAGACGAAAGCAAACACCAGCTTCTTGATAAACATTATCGATCCAGTCTCCATGGTTAATCTACTCCTACTGAGATCTACTGCAGATTGGCTTCCAGACGAGGGGCCTGCACGCACAGAAGACTTAAGACCGGAGTTTCCTACACCCGTGAAGGGATGTCAAGAATACAAAGTTCATGGGTAATCGTCCTCATAGAACACCGTCGGATGTAGAAATAGGACACTACCCCAACTCATGCAGAATCTTGCATGTAGGTACGCCGCGCAAGAAAATGGGACTACGAAGACAGCGGATACCCCTTTTCCCGCCAGCCTCGAATGCCGCCATCCATCGAGATCACATTCTTATAGCCCATTTTCTGTAGATTGTCCGCCGCCAGCGCTGAGCGGAATCCGCCGCCGCAGTAAAGAACAATCTCTGCATCCAGGTCGGGCACGCGCGCTTCAATGTCGCGCTCGATTATGCCTTTGCCTAGGTGAATTGCGCCCGGCAAATGGTCCTTGGCGAATTCGCTCTCCTCGCGCACATCGATCAAAGTGAATTTCTCGCCGACATCTATCTTCTTCTTTATCGCGTCGACATTGGTTTCTCGCACCCGCGTCTTCGCATCGTTCACAATCTTCAAAAAGCGTGGAGGATGTTGCAGGGCCATAACGACTCCTTGCTTGATGCAGCCATCGATGTAATCCGATAACATCCTACCAACTGCGAACGGATTGCGCATGTAGAGCCTGGAGCGGAATTCTCAGTTAGCATGAAAATGTGAGAAGGGATGAATCCATGCGCCGTATCGGACTAGCACGGGCGTTGTCGAAGTTGGGATATTGTTCCCGGTCGCATGCCATAGAATTAATCCGAAACGGTCGCGTGATCTCGAACGGCAAGGTCTGTCGCGATCCAGAGGTGACAGTCTCGGGCAATCACGACCAAATTGCAGTCGATGGAAAAATTGTCGAGGCGCAGAAAAAAGTCTACCTGATGCTGAACAAGCCACGCGGGATTGTGACCACGGCCTCGGATGAAAAGGGCCGAGAAACGGTGTACGCGGTGCTGAACGGACAGACCTCCAAAACGGCCTTGCCTTGGGTTGCTCCCATCGGCCGCTTGGACAAAGCCAGCGAAGGCTTGTTGCTTCTGACCAACAATTCCGAATGGGGCGCACGCATTGCCGCTCCTGAAATGCATTTAGACAAGACTTACCACGTGCAGATCGGGATCGTTGCGAGTGAAGACTTTATCCGAACCCTGATTCGCGGAGTGAAAGCGAAAGACGCAAACAAAACGGGAGAAGCACTGCGAGCCAAGCGAGTTCAGCATCTACGTGAGGGAGAAAAAAACTGCTGGCTCGAAATTGTTCTCGATGAGGGCAAAAATCGCCAGATCCGGCGCATGATGGAAGCGATGGATGTCGAGGTGCTACAACTGGTGCGCGTTGCGATTGGGCCGCTGAAGTTGGGGAATCTTGCGAAGGGACAACACCGTTCCCTCTCCCCGGAAGAGAAGCGAATGCTCGACCGCGCCATCGGAAGAAAAAGTATAGAACAACTCTCATGACAGATTTAACTTTCCTTCCTGCTGTCGAGATGGCCGGGCAAATCCGGAAGAGGAAAATTTCCCCGGTCGAACTCGTTGAGGCCCATCTCGCGCAGATCGAAAAACTGAATCCCAGGCTCAACGCATTCATTCAGGTTGACGCCGAGCGGGCCCGCCGCGCCGCTCAAGACGCGGAGACTGTAGTCAAGCGAGAAGGGAAACTCGGCCCCCTGCATGGTGTCCCCATAAGCATCAAGAGTTCAATCGGCGTGGCCGGTCTGCGCTGCGAGGCCGGAACCCGGCTGCGTGCGGGATTTGTAGCACAAGAAGATGCCCCGCTCGTGACCCGCCTGAAGAATGCAGGAGCAATTATCCTTGGCACAACCAACACGCCCGAACTTCTGATGGCGTGGGAAACCGATAACCGTCTCTACGGCCGTACCAACAGCCCGTGGGGTCTCGATCGCACACCGGGCGGATCGAGCGGGGGAGAAGCGGCAGCGATTGCCGCAGGCATGTCGGCCTCCGGGGTGGGCAGCGACGGTGGTGGCTCCATTCGCGTACCCGCTCACTTCAGCGGCATCTGCGGCCTCAAACCCACGCCGGGGCGAATTCCTTCGACGGGTCACTATCCTACTTCGGCGGGGCCGTTCGCACTTCTCGGCGTTGTAGGTCCGATGGCGCGCACTGTTGCTGACCTGAAAATGCTCTTTGAAGTGATGCAAGGTCCCGACGACGGCGATACCTGTGCGGCTCCGGTGCTGCTACGCTGGCCGGACGACGATGAACTGAGGGAGATCAAGATCGGTTGGTTCGAAGACGACGGCCGCACGCCTGTTACGCCGGAGACACGCGCTGCCATTCGCGCTGCCGCGGAAGCCTTGCGCGACACTGGATTTCAAGTGGAACGCTTCCAGCCCGAAGGACTCGAGGAAGCGCGCCGTTTGTGGCACAATTTTTTTGTGGTTGCTGGAGGAATGCTTTTGCGGCCAATGTTCGCAGGCTGCGAGTCTGACCTCAGTCCAATTCTGAAGCAGTTTCTCGATTGGTCGGCTGCCGAGCCCGCGCATACTGGACGCACTTTGCTCGATGCCTGGGTACGCCGCGATGCCGCTCGCGCAGACTTCTTCACGCAGATGCGCCGGTATCCCATTTTGTTGTGTCCGGCTGCCGCTATCCCGGCATTCCGGCACGGGGAACGCAGTTGGCAGATCGAAGGTAAAACCGTTCACTATCTCGATGCTTGGAGTTATGCGGATTTTTTCAACCTTTTAGGGAATCCGGCTGCGGTCGTTCCAGTGAGTCACTCGTTCGAGGGTCTCCCCATCGGCGTGCAGATCGTTGGACGTCCTTGGGAAGAAGAGCAGGTGTTATCCGTTGCCGCCGCGCTGGAAAAGCAAGGCGGTGCGTGGAAGCGCCCGCCGATTGCGTGAAAGGCGAACCTCGGATGCATCAACCACTAATTATTTATCGAGTAGTGCTTTTAGGTTATTTTCTGCTGCACCATATCTAAGTAACTTTTATCCGCACGCGATTCCAGTATTTTTGGCCTGAACTCGCGTGAAATTCGACCTGCGTCCAATGCGAAAAAATTCATTATCGAAGGGTTTCGGCGGACGGGCATTGTCCTGGCTTTTGCCGCTTCTGGTCATCTCCGCCGTGTATCTTTATACATTCCCACAGCCTAATATTTTCTATGCCGTTGTGGTGCTGTTACATGCGCTGGGCGGAGTAGTTACCGCTATTCTGCTTGTTCCATTTCTTTTTCGACTGCTGCGGGACGGAACCTTTCTCTCGCGAGCCGGTTGGTTACTCATCGCAGCCGGGGCAGTCCTGGGATTAATTCTCATCAAGACCGGTACTCCGCGAACGGAATGGAAGTGGCTTTACTTCCACATCCTGATCTCGCTCATCGGAGTCAGCCTTCTGATTGCTGAGAAGTTGGGGCAACGCGGCTGGCTGATTTCAAACGCCGCCACATCAGCACTGCGCACAATCATCTGCCTGATCGCCATCGCCGCAATCTGTTACGGAGCGCGCTATCTCCGCGAAGGCTGGCAAACGAACTCACGCGCCCGCATTCAGAATCCGACCATGCCGCCCGATAATATGAACGGGGAAGGGGATGGCCCCGAGGGCTCGTTTTTCCCCAGCTCGGCTCAGGTGTATGGCAAACAAAAGATTCCCAGCAAATTCTTCATGGAGTCCGATTCCTGCAAACGGTGCCACGAAGATATCTATAACCAGTGGTTCAGCTCCGCACATCATTTTTCTTCGTTCAATAATCAGTGGTATCGCAAGTCGATTGAGTACATGCAGGATACCGTCGGTACCCAGCCCTCGAAATGGTGCGGCGGATGCCACGATCCCGCGGTGCTTTACAGCGGCTTGATGGATACGCCGATCAAGCAGATTGTGCATCGTCCGGAATCGCAGGCCGGCCTTGGCTGCATGATGTGCCACTCCATCGCCGAAGTGAAGAGCACCATGGGGCAGGCGGATTTTTATCTGGAGTATCCGAAGTTGCACGAACTTGCGGCCACACAAAATCCCGTGGCTCGCGTTTTGCACGATTTCCTGATCCGGCTGAATCCTGAGCCGCACCGTCGTGTGTTTCTCAAGCCGTTCATGAAAACGCAGACCGCGGAATTTTGCTCGTCGTGCCACAAGGTTCACCTCGACGTGCCGGTGAATCATTACCGCTGGTTCCGCGGCTTCAACGAATACGACAACTGGCAGGCCAGCGGAGTTTCCGGGCAAGGCGCGCGCTCTTTCTATTATCCGCCCAAACCTCAGCAGTGCGCCGATTGCCACATGCCCGCCGAGGCCTCGAAAGACGCGGGCAACATCAACGGCTTCGTACACTCGCATCGCTTCCCCGGTGCAAACACGGCCGTTCCCACGGCGAATGAAGATGCCGCACAACTGAAACTTACCGAGGGATTTTTAAAGAGCGGCGCTCTCACCGTGGATATTTTTGCGGTGTCCCCAGCCCAGGCGCCGTTGAAGACAGGCGCGGCGACTCAATCGGAAATCTCCACCACGTTCGCCGTAGGCGAAGAAGCGGAAACGAAAGTTACCCCCAGCGCGGGAGAGGGCCCCGGAGCGGAAGTCGCTTCTGTGACCGCTCCTTTGAACCGCGTGCAGCCAGCGCTGCGCCGCGGTGATACAGTCCGCGTCGATGTCGTCGTGCGAACGAAAAAAGTTGGGCACTTTTTCCCCGGCGGCACTGTCGATGCCTACGATACCTGGCTCGAACTGAAGGGTACAGACGACAAGGGCCAAACGATTTTCTGGAGCGGCATGGTCGAGGGCAATGGCAAGGGTCCAGTCGAAAAAGGTGCGCATTTCTATCGCTCGCTGCAGATTGATGCCCACGGGAATCCCATCAACAAGCGCAATGCCTGGTCCACGCGGTCGGTGGTCTATGTGCGTCTCATCCCTCCGGGCGCAGCCGATACTGTGCACTACCGCATGCTGATTCCCGAGAACACCGGCAACAAGATCACGTTGCACGCGCGATTGTGCTACCGCAAGTTTTCCTGGTGGGGCACACAGTTCGCTTTCGTGGGCGAGCCCGACGAGAAATCAGGCCGCCCGGTGTCGTCCGATTACGACGACCGTCCGTTCCTGTTCACCAAATCGATCCAGGGAGTTTCGGCCGCGCAGGAAAAAATTCCTGATGTGCCCATCGTCACTGTTGCTGAAAATGAAGTGACGCTGCCGGTCGTGGCGCACAATGCCCCCGTACCACAACCGAAGACCATCGCTCTGAAAGAAGAATGGCAGCGATGGAACGATTACGGAATCGGGCTGTTCTTGCAGGGCGATCTCAAAGCCGCAGCCGCTGCATTCCAGAAAATTACGGAGGCCGATCCTAACAATCCTGACGGCTGGGTGAACCTTGGCCGCTGCGCCGTGCAGGAAGGCGACATGGCCCGTGCCCGCACCGTGCTTGAGAAAGCGCTGGCCCTGTCACCAAATCTGGCGCGGGCGAATTATTTTTATGCCCGGGTGCTCCGCGCCGACGGAAACTATGATGACGCCGCCGCGCGATTGCGCCTGGTTCTGGGGCAATATCCGCGAGATCGCGTCGCACTCAACGATCTCGGTCGCATTCTTTTTCTGCAGCGCAAGTATGCCGAAGCTGTGAGGACCCTGCAGTCCGTACTGGCAATTGATCCTGAAGATCTGCAGGCACACTATAACTTAATGCTCTGCTACAACGGCCTGGGCAACGAAAAGCTAGCGAAAGAGCATCAGACGCGCTATTTAAGATTCAAAGCCGACGAGTCTGCTCAGGCGATTACCGGACCCTATCGTCAGCTGCATCCCGAAGACAACAACGAGCGCCAAGCCGTGCACGAACATGTTTCCGTTCCGCTGCCGGCAGCTACCATGAAACAGGTGGGGACAGGCGCCCCGGCTGTCCAATCGGGCAAAGCTCGACCAGGGGCTACCGCTGTTTCCGCCGGGGCTTCGCAATGATGCGCGCTTTCTCTCGAAGATTTATCCGTGTCTCTGTGCCTCTGTGGTTGGTTCTGTTTTCCATTTCGATTACTGCTCGCACGCAACAAATCCAGTTCCGAGACGTTACAGCGCAGGTCGGAATCCACTTCACTCATAACAACGGCGCATTCGGGAAAAAATGGCTGCCGGAAACCATGGGTCCGGGCTGCGCTTTCATTGACTATGACAATGACGGCTATCCGGACATTCTCCTGGTAAATGGCGATGACTGGCCTGGACACGTCCACGCCGGTGCGACAACCCCCAAGCTATACCACAACAATCGCGACGGAACTTTCACCGACGTAACCCGCAAAGCCGGACTCGCCGTACCTATGTTCGGCATGGGCGTAGCCGTCGGCGATTACGACAACGATGGTTTCGATGACCTCTTCATTACCGCGCTGGGCCAAAGCCATCTCTTCCACAACAATGGCAATGGAACGTTCACCGAAGTAACCAAGCTCGCCGGCATGTGGGGGCCGAACGAGTTCTCCACGAGTGCTGCCTGGGTGGATTACGACCGCGATGGCAAACTCGATCTGGTAGTTGCGAACTACGTGCAATGGAGCGAGCAGACTGACCTCTACTGCACAATCGACGGCGCGCACAAATCGTACTGCACGCCGGAATCATACAAAGGCACATCGGTGCGCCTGTGGCATAACCTCGGTGGCGGCAAGTTTGAAGACGCCACGCAAAAGTCTGGTTTCGGCGACCCCACGTCAAAGAGCCTTGGCGTCACCATTCTCGATTACAACGCCGATGGCTGGCCCGATATTTTGATTGCGAACGACACACAACCCAACAAGCTTTATGTGAACAAGAAAGATGGGACGTTCGAAGAACGGGGCGTATCGTCCGGTCTCGCCTTCAGCGAAGACGGCGTAGCCCGCGCCGGCATGGGCGTCGATGCCGGCGATTACGATCGGACCGGGCACCCTAGCGTTATCATCAGCAACTTCGCCAATCAAATGGTCTCGCTGTATCACAATGAAGGCAACGGCTTATTAGTGGACGAGGCGCCGCAATCG
>Ga0210391_10000490_pt1 | contig 41303 bp, 38 predicted proteins | sample IncBWC12OmetaG_FD_160573 | JGI IMG/M metagenome (GOLD analysis project Ga0210391, IMG submission 160573) | Forest soil microbial communities from Barre Woods Harvard Forest LTER site, Petersham, Massachusetts, United States - Inc-BW-C-12-O ...
GGGTGAACTCATCCGTGTGGCAGATCCCGGTCGCTTTGAGCTCCACCAGCACCTCGCCTGCCTTCGGACCCTCCAGATCCACCGTCACAATCTCCAGCGGTTTGCCGGCGCCGTACGCGATAGCAGCCTTGCTCTTCATGCCAGATCCCCGATGCTTGAGTACGTGAGTGCGTGCGTAAGAGAGCACAAGAGTGTACCCGCCCGCTTGATAAATTCCATAAACGTGCCATGACGCGCACGCACTGAGACACAATTGGCGCACTCGGCGCGTCACTCGTTATTAAGGAGCCGCCCATGGCAGATACCGTGTTCGCCAAAATCATCCGCGGTGAGATACCTTGCCACAAGGTGTACGAGGACTCCCGCGTGTTCGCGTTCCTCGACATCAATCCGCTGAGCCCCGGCCACATCTTGGTCGTACCGAAGGAAGCGGCCGAGACGCTCGATCAGCTCTCGGACGAGTCAGCAGCGGCCATCGGCCGGGTTCTGCCCCGGCTGTGCCGCGCGGTCGTCGCCGCGACCGGAACCCGGGAATACAACGTGCTCGAGAACAACGGCAGCCGGGCCCACCAGGCGATCGCACACGTGCACTTTCACATTATCCCCAAGCCCAACGCGCACGAGGGTCTCGGCATCGGCTGGCCGATGAGCAACCTGAGTCCCCAAGCCGGTGCCCTACTCGCCAAAAAGATTGCAGACGCGATCCTCTGAGCGTTACGGCGCGCGGTGCATGAACTTCGCGTAGCGCCGGCACAGGCGCGCCTCGCGCATGTGATCGAAAAGATACCCGCGGGTGGGGGTGTTTCCGCAGGCTGCAGCCCACTGGGTACCCGGAAAGAGCACCGACGGAGGCGCGCGGCCTGCGCAAGTCTTTGATTGAAAGAACTCTTCTTTTCGTATTGCCGCCCTCGTCAGGCGCTTGTAGAATGCGCGCCCCTCCTGGTGCGGGGTGGAGCAGTCTGGCAGCTCGTCGGGCTCATAACCCGAAGGTCGCAGGTTCAAATCCTGCCCCCGCTACCATAATTTCCTGCATGCCTAGCGAGACCATGAGGCGCTCGCCCAAGCCGTATTCCGCCACGAGGAAGCGGTTGGAGACGTCGGGCTTCACGATGATCCGGTCGCCAATCGCTTCGACCAGCGCCGGGCGGGAGTGCTCCGAATCACGGCCAAGCCGCGCCTAGATCGCCCTCAGTGGCTTCAGGGGTACTTCACGGAAGACGCACGAAGCCGTGGGATACATTGTTGGCGTCAAGGTAGTAGCCAGTGATCACTCCTTGGTCGTTGATGCCGTAAGGAAAGGTCCCGTTAAGAGAACCTGGGGTCCTATCTGCGCCGGGCGCCTCGAAAGTCGTGAACTTGCCATCGGGAGTGCGCAGGAAGCCGTGGTACACGTTGTTCGCATCAAGGTAGATCCCGGTGATCGACCCCCAGTCGTTGAGACTGATGGGACAATCGTTGTAACAGTTGATGCCTTGGGGGCCCACGCCGGGAGGAAGGAATGTCGCGTACTCGCCGGTTGGATCGCGAAGGTAGCCGTGAACCACATAGTTCGCGTCAATGTAGTAGCCCGCGATCGCCCCGAACACGTTGAGTCCGACCGAAGAACCAGGAGACCCCGTGCCTTGGCCGCTGCCCGTGCCCGCGCCGGGAGCATCGAATGTCGTGAGCTTGCCCTGAGGACTACGAACGAAGCCGTGGACCACGGAACTGTTGTCTTGGTAGTGCCCCACGACTGTTCCAAAGATATTGATGTTGTAAGCCCCGGTGCTGGCCGCGCCTGGAGCGCTCCACGTCTCAAGCGTGCCGTCGGGACGGCGTAAGAAGGCGCCAAACGTGTCGTTCTGATTAAAGTAGTAGCCTACGGCCGCTCCTTCCAGATTAAGGGCAATGGGGTTGGTCAAACCATTAGCGCCAGGTGCGTCGAAGGTCGCAAACGCGCCCTCGCGAGTGCGCAGGAAGCCATGACCCACACTGTTCGCATCATAGTACACACCCGTAATCGCCCCGGCGTCGTCGATGGCGTTAGGCAAGGTCCCGTTGAAGTCACCCACGGTCGTGTCCGCGCCGGGCGAATCGAAAGTCGTGAACGTGCCCTCGGGACTGCGCACGAAGCCGTGGAATACGTTGTTCGCGTCCAGGTAATAACCTGTGATTGCCCCGAAGTTGTTGAGGACCACGGAACAGTCGGTAAAGGCGAAGCAGCCCGTGCCTTGGCCGCTGCCCGTGCCCGCGCCGGGAGCGTCGAAGCTGATGATTGGGCCAGCGCTCGCCGCACCAGCCATGCCGAGCGCGAAAAGGCCTAGGTAGAGCGCGCGCGCCTTGGTCCCGCGGGTCAGCACGATGGATCGACAAGAAGCAGTACAGTTGGTATTCATGTCCAGGCCCCCTCGTGTTTGAGTTTTCAGGCGACCGTCAGTGGACGAAGGATCACTACGTACTAGTCAGGCGACGCCTGCGGCAACGGTCGTGGGCAGAAGGCGAGAGCATCTTGTTCAGCGAGCCCCTTCGCCTCTTTATTCTTCTGCGTATAATGCACCTTAGCTTCGACAACCCTAGGGGCGCGGGTTAGGCCCGTAATCATCTGTTTGGATGATTGCCGCCGTGCAGCAGTGACCCTCGCGGGAAGCCCCGGGGAAAGCTGAGTCAGAGACGCGCGGCGTTATGTTCAGGGGGGCCGATGACGTCCAGTGCCAACCTCGCGCTCGACCTCGTGGGGCTCATCTACGAGGGTGCTTGCGAACCGGCCGGGTGGTGCAAGTTTCTCAAGCGCTACTCCGACGCCGTCCACTGCACGGCGACCTCCCTCCTCCTCTACGACGCGGATCAGGGCGCCGGCAACATTGCCGCTTCGGCGGGACTCGATCCGGCTGACCTGCGCAAATACAACGAATACTACGTCGGCATAGATCCGTGGGGCCGCCACAGCCCGCACCTCATTGTTACCGGAGGCGTACTTCCAGGCGATAGGCTCTGCCCGGACCGCGTGCTTGAGCGGTCCGAATTTTATGCGGACTTCCTGCGTCCCATCGACGCCTTTCACCAGTGTTGCGGAATCATTTCGATAGAGAGCTCCATGGCATCGGTGATCGCGTCTCTCCGACCGAAAAGACGCGGTCCGTTCGATGAAAAGGAGCTCTCGTTACTCAGGACGTTAATGCCCCATCTGCAGAGGGCGCTCGCGCTACATCGGCGCCTGGGATGGTTGCATTCCTCCGCCCACTCGGCCATGACGCTGCTTGACCGGCTGCCGTACGGCGTAGTGCTGCTCTCCGCGGACAGCCGAGTCGTGCTCATCAACCAATATGCCAAGACCGTTGTCGATCAGGCTGACGGGCTGACTATCAGACATCGGGAGCTCCGCGGCTGCAGCTGGGATAGCAACAAGCGACTACAGATACTGATCCACGGTGCGGTTGCCACGTCCCGCCGAAGCGCGCTGCATAGTGGCGGCGCCGTGAGGATGGTTCGCCCCTCAGGTCTCCGCCCTTTTCGAGTCCTGATTACCCCCATGCATCGCGCGGCATTTTCTCCGCTCGCGCCAGAGTCGGCAGCCGTAGTCTTCATCGTGGATCCGGATGGACAGTTCGACTCCCCCGTCCAGATGCTGACGGAGTTGTTTACCCTGAGCCGAGCCGAGGCGCGGTTGGCGGCGCTGCTGCTGAAAGACCGCAATTTGCTCCAGGCAGCTGAGGAACTTGGAGTCAGCCTCAATACAATTCGTACTCAACTCAGGAAGCTGTTTGAGAAGACCGGATCGAACCGGCAGAGTGCGCTCATTCGCACCCTTTTACTGAGTCCGGCTCATCCGAGCCCTCGCTCGCGTATGACAACGGGCCAGGCGCATCCTTCGTATACATCCCGGAGGCGAGGGCTGTCTAAGGCACGAGGATGATAGAGCACTGCACATGGTTCCGACCCGTTGTGCGGAGAGCTCTGAGACGGTCTGAGAAGTCTGCTGCTCAGCCTCCCGTGAGCGACCTCGAGATAGACTCAACCGGCCTTCTATTGGCGTTCGAATACGAAGATGTTTGGCGCAGTGTGGCCCACAATGCGCGTGGTGATGGTGAGGGTCTTGAGGTCGGGAGAAAGTTTGTACTGCTTGGTCAGCGTGACCTTGCCTTCGGACCTTTGAATCACTTCAACGGCGCTCGCGTTTGGCCGTCGCGCTGAGTTGCCGTCGAATTTCAGGTTCGTCGTCCCGCCGGAACTGGTTAAGGAAAGGCCGTCGCCTTCATAGGGACTTATCTGCAGCGTGATAGCTGAGTTCACCATCTCGTTTGTGCTGACCCAGGTGCCCGCAAAGCCTGACCTGTCACCTGTTGTTCGCTTGTAGAGATACTTGACGTTAGACGGAGACCCGTCTTGACCGAAACTCGTGAAGTCGTCTGTAAGCGAGCTCCCATCCTTGGAGAGTGTCCACGTCGCCGTAAGCAACATGCGACCGTCCTTCTTGCGGATGACCTTCCAATTGGACCCTTCTGCGCTGACGGACAAAGTGGTGCCCCCAAAGCCGGGCTGGAAGGTTCCATCGACCACTATTGTCTCGGGCTCACCGCCGCCAAGCTCAAATGCGTATTTGTCTTGACCGACCTTCGTAACCTTCATCTCGTCGGTGAGCGTGCTTCGGGACGGATTAAGTTTCCAGTGACCAACGAAGGGATCGTTTGCTGCCCATGACGTACCTGTAAGCAGACCAGCGACCAGCAGCGACTGAAGGATGCGGCTTAACATTTTTAGGCTCCGTGGCGACGAAGAGAAACAGCACTCCGACCGACGGTCTTGCGACTTGGCACCGTAAACCGTCCTGGGGGCCGAATGCACCGTTCCTGCGCCGATCCGAGGATCAGTTGCGGCGGGTGGAGACCGGTCAGCAACCCGCATTTACCTGCCTTGTAGAGGAAGGCGGCGCCGGTAATTCAACACGGCGCCGGACCGGTCAGGCAGGAGCACGCAGCATTCAGTTCCTGACTTGGTGGCTACGCGTGTTTAAGAACTCCTCCGTTGTAGGGGTATCGCGGGCAACCCATCGTTCGCGATCGCGCCCCGCTACCAACCCATCTACCCCTTCCGGTCGCAAGTAGCGTAATTTCCGAGCGCTCGAACCTCGCAATCAAGTGATGCGCATCCGGCTGAAGGCGGACGGTTCCGACGATCTCGCGCAGCTGCTCCCGCGCCTCGATTAGGTTCTCGCCCCGAAGAACCTTTAGTCAACCCGTGCGCGCCGGTCCAACAGCGGTCGGGGTTGTACAACAGAGGTTCGAGAGTGTCCGGTCAGGCGAGCATGGCAGAGGGACGTGGCCTTACGACCGGCGCGAGAATGAAGGGAACGTGGGTGGAAAGTCAGCGCTCGGCGGTGGGGGCGAGCGCGTGGCCGATGTTGATCAGGTTGTCGGCGATGACGCCGAGGCCAACCTAGCGCTTGATGCCAGCGACAAGCTGCGGCGTCAGGGGAGATACACCTCTTTAAAATTGCGTCGGCAGCGCGCTCACTGACCCCCTATCGCTATGAGCTTTCCCGTGCGATCGACGTAGCCATTCTTCCCGGCAATTAAGACTGACGCGATTCCGTGGTGAAAAGACCAGTCGTTTAGCTCGTCATCCACAGCGTCGCCGCCAAATTGCGGTGTGATGATGATCTTTCCACCGCGGTCGATATACCCCCACTTCTGGCCGATCCGAACGGCAGCGATTCCTTCGGAGAAGCCGCTTGGAATGCCGCCAACACCGTCAAATCGCGGAGCTATTACCACTTTTCCTGTCTTATCGATGAAGCCAAAGAGCTTTCCGACTTCCACGGCCGCCAACCCTTCGCGAAAATTGAGGGCACCGTCGAATGTTGCGGGAACGACAATCTTGCCCTCTCGATTGATGTATCCCCATTTACCCGCGCTGTCTCCGAAGGCACTCAGTCCCTCCGAGAAAGAGTACGCGGCGCTCAATTGAGGGTTGATCGCGAACTTTCCTTTTGTATTGAGGTACCCATAGAGTCCTCTGATCTTGACGGCACTCAATCCTTCGGCGCTCTCGAACACATTTTCAAAGATCGCGTTGATTACATAGTTACCGTTCTGATCGATCAGTCCCCACCTGCCGTACACCTGAACTGGCGCAACACCGTCGTGAAAGCCATTCGCTTTCTGAAACTGCGGAGTAATGACGAGTTTTCCGCGTTTATCGATAAATCCCACGAAATGGGCAATCGTGACTGCCGCGAGGCCGTCGCTGAACCACCTAACGTCGTCGAATTGCGGGTTGATGACGAACTTCCCGTCCGCACCGATGAAGCCGTACTTTCGATTTAGCACGTCCCCAGTTGCGACCGCCGCCAAACCGTCCTGAAACGAGGCAGCCTCGGCAAACTGGGGAGGGATGACGAAAGTACCCGAGCCGTCGATGTAACCGTACTTCTTTCCGGGCCCTTCCAGAGGCAGCAGCACGCTTACTTTGCTTTCCGATTCACCCATGGGCTGCTGCGGGGTTCCGGAGCCGCAGGCGATGAGTAAGAACGCGGCAATGAGTGCGACGGCGTTTCGGATCACACAGTCCCCTCGCTAAGGATCGTGAGTGTATCTCGAGTGGTCTTAACCCGCCTTTCACATACAAATGGAAACAAGCACAGGACCATGTTCGGGTGCGAAGCGCCGGGAGCGCGATTAAGGCATTAAGTGGTGGGCCTCGCAGAGCTTCGCTCAGAACCTATTGTCCTCAGGCATCTGAGACACAGACTCGGCTGTTGGCGCTAGCGATCCGACGACGCGGCCTACTTAGCGCGCACGCTCTAAGGCCCTGAAATCGAAGCCGCGAACGTGGCACATCCCGCCCCCGTTACCATTTCACCCCGCCCTACGCAGCGCCCTCCTCCTGCGGATATTCATGAAGCAGGCCCCCGCTGCCAACCTTTGCGCTTCTGAGCACGTCATCTTCGGCGTCGAATAGGCGTACATCAGGTAGATCAATAGGTAGCACGAAGGAACGACAGCACCTAGGCGGATTGCTTTGCCTGAGTCACTGAGCGGCGAGTTCCTGGCGCCGTCCCGCGCTCGGGTTGTTATACTGTTGACCGAACTCGCGACTGAGCAGTCGCAAGTCGCCGCTACCAGCACCGCCGGTGACCGCCGCGAACACCAGCCAGCGCGGCTCTACAGCATGGCGAAAGAACGGTCGAAACATAGCGAACGCGGAATTCGTTGTGCTGAACAGGCGCTACGGCAGATAGCTAGCCGCCGCTGTCTCGCGGTCGCGAATCAAGCCGGCGGGCGCAGGGGATGCGCCCGCCGACGGGTGCGACTATTTCAGTTCGGCGACCTGCACGTTGTCCGAACCCAGCACAGTGCGGATCTTGGCGCGGTCTGCCTGGCTCTTATTGGCGACGTCCACCGAGCCTTCGACCTTGGCGCTGATCTGATCGAGCTTACTGCCCAAGTGATCGAGCGCGGCCCAGTTCTTGTACTCGGTGATGAGTATGATGTCGGCATCCTGCGGGTTGTGCGGCTGACCGACCAGCACCTCATAGCGTGTGATGAGGCCAGCCGCCTTGGCGGCCTCTTGCTGTTTCTTGTAGGTGGTTGCGAGCCAATGCATGTAGTCATCGAAATGACCGTCGACGGTGCGGATGAAGGTGACGTTCTGTACCGGTCCGTCGTTGTAGTCGCGGCCGTCGGCGTACGCGACCGTGGCCAGCGAGCTGAATGACAGGACGGCGCCCACGGCGCAAAGAATCCGGCTGATACGGATCATGAAGGTGTCTCCTAAGGTCGGGTATGAGTTTGTTTATTGTGCCGCGGAAGGCCAATGGCCCCCGGGGGCCCCGGACCCTACGCTGCCCATTCCGGGACTGCAAGCGCCGCTGCGCGGATTACCTTAGGGCGGCGCCCGTCGGTGCGGACGGACTCGCCGACCGCGCCCGGGTTGATCTGAAGTTGGCGCAGCTGGCAATTGACCAGCCGCAAGGTCGCCGATACCGCAACGCCGTTGACCGTCGCGAGCCAAACGCGCAGCGCATCGATTGACTCGCATCGTTTCACGGCCTGACGATAAGCGGGTCCCAAACCGGGGAAGCCAGGGGGTCGGATTACCTCTAAATTCAACCAGATAGCGACAGTCGGACGTTAACTAATCGTCCCCCCGCTACCAAAAAAACATCGATTTATAGCGGCTCCAAGCTTGCTTCAGAGGGCTTTACCCGCGACTTTACTCGTGAGCCGATGCTCGCAAGCACGCGGATAAGTTAGGACGGGAATCAATCTCAACAGCCGCACGTGAAGGCTACGCAATGACTATCAAGGAAATGGTCGCCGGAAGGCGCAAGGTGAGATCTCTAGGCTACAAGCTTGGTGAGCTTTGGTATCGAGCCGAAACTGGCTTTGAGCTCCCAGTGCCAGTCAGCGACTGCGGTGATGGCACCTTCCTCCCTGAGGATACCGCGGGAGGCGGCTCGCCAGTGCGCCGGGGGTTTGCGCTCCAGGTTGCCGCGATGCTGTGCTCAGTATTCTTAGTCGTGCCTATCTTGGGCGCAGCGGCCCAGACGCCATCACCCACCGACCCCGTCGTTGAGGCCGTACGAGAACGCGTCGAGGCGCTAACTGCCGGCGGCCGACTGAGCGTCGACGGCACGCCACTAAGTGCGAGCCGATCATTAGCGACGCTCTACGAGCTGCACGGATTCGTGCCGTTCTGGGATTCTGCGCGACTTGCGAAGCTCCTCGGCGTCGTGCGTGCCAGCGCGGCGGACGGATTGACGCCGGCTGACTATCATCTTGCAACGTTGGAACGACTGGCAAGTCGGACAGATCGCACGCCGCTGGATGCAGCCCAGCTCGATCTTCTCGCCACGGACGCCTACACGCAGCTTCTCTATCACCTGTACTTCGGCAAGGTCGATCCGGTCTCGATTGATACGCGCTGGAACTTCGAACGGCGCGAGGTTAAGGAACGCGATGCACTCCAGTTTGTTCTCGACGCAATGACGAGTGCAGACATCGCGAGCGCTGTCGATAAGGTCCGCCCGGATCACTGGATGTATCGGAAGTTGGTTGAGGCGCTTGCGACCTATCGGCACATTGAGGCCGCCGGCGGGTGGCCCATCATCGCTGATGGTCCGACGCTCCGCCTCGGCGTTACGGATTCCCGCGTTGCGGACTTACGCCGGCGCCTGTCGGCGAGCGGCGATGAGGCGGGCGGCACCGCAGCAGGCACGCTGTTCGATGAGCCGCTGGAGGCTGCCTTGAAGCGCTTCCAGGCGCGACACTTTCTGACGCCGGATGGAGCGGTCGGTGCAGCAACGCGGCGCGAACTGAACGTTCCCGTCGCGCAGCGCATCGATCAGCTTCGGGTCAATCTCGAGCGTGCGCGCTGGGTACTGCACCTGAGCGGTGACGGCGATTTCGTGATCGTCGACGTGGCCGGATTCGAAGTGCGATACGTGCGAAATCGCGCCGTGATCTGGAGAAGCCGGGCGCAGGTGGGGCAGCCTTACCGTCAGACGCCGATCTTCCGGTCCGCCATTGACGAAATCGTCCTCAACCCGACGTGGACCGTACCGCCCGGCATACTCGGCAAAGACATCCTACCCGCGGTGCGCCGTGACTCGTCGTATTTGGAAAAGCGTGGCTTGCGCGTGATCGATCGTAACGGCCGGCCCGTCAATCAGGCCGGCATCGATTTCTCCACGTACACCGCCGCGACATTTCCTTTCATGATCCGGCAAGACCCGGGTCCAAACAATGCACTGGGGCGGGTCAAGATCATGTTCCCGAATCCCTACTTGGTGTACTTGCACGATACTCCGAGCCAGGCTCTGTTTGAACGCGAGCAGCGTGCCTTCAGCTCCGGCTGCATTCGCACCGAGCGGCCACTCGAACTCGCGGAGTTACTGCTCGCAAGCCCCGAGCGGTGGAACCGAGCGGCGATCGACGCCGCGGTCGCCTCGGGCGGCACGCGCACGATACGGCTCCCGAAAGCTGTGCCCGTGCTGATGCTCTACTGGACCGTCGACCGCGATGCCCAAGACGCGATCGTATTCAAACCCGACCCCTACGGCCGCGATCCAAAGTTGCTTAAAGCGCTCGACCGTCGCTACTTAGCCCCCAACGGTCAAGTGCGCCCTGAACCATAGGCTCAGCCACTCAGCCGGAGTGACAGCGACCCCTACTTGGCGCGCGCCGCATCCAGCTCGCGCTTCAGCTGTTCCGCCCACCCCGTAAGGGTGCGGCTGGCTGCGGCGCGATTGGACGCCGACGTGGCCCACTGCATCCTTCCACTGGAATCGCGTTTGTGATCATAGACGACCGCCAGCAATCTGCCCGTGACCGAGTCACTGACCCGCAAGGCGAGGGTCATAGAGCCGGCGTCCATGGCGTAGGTTTTCGAACGGCCTGCAGTCATCGTATCCGGAGCGTTGATATAGAGGTTGACAATGCTGGGTATGATCTCGAGCACACCGTCGCCCGCCTCAGTGACGACTTCGTATCCACCCGCACCCAGCACCTTGACAAACGTGGCCTTCGCCAGGTCCGCAAGATCGACACGGATCTTTTTCAGCTGTGCGGCCGAGAGACCATAAGTACCGTAGTTGCGCGGGTTCCAGTTCTTGCTGAACTCAACCACGGGCTCGCCGATAAGTATCTTTCCGTAGGCAGAAACGTCCAGGTCGGGACGGCGATACAGCCTGTCGACATTCTTTGAATCGACAAGCTCGAGCCCCGGAAACGGCGAGCTCGAGGAGTCCGCGGCTGCGACAGATGAGGAGGTGACTGTGAGGCTAAGCAGCAGCGCGGCGGCGCCAGTCACACATGCGCTGCGAGGGAGCGAGTCCGAAAGCATCGGAGGTCTCCTGTGGTTGCTCGATTGCGGTGGCTGCGGATACTCCAATAGTACTCTCACTGGCGTGCTCAAATGTTGGCTCAACGCTGCACCGGGAACATGACCCTTCGCAAACCAAGCGTTCGAGGCGGATGCGCGGCGACACAGCACGTACGCAAATACCCGTAATGCCGCACCAATAATCGCGAGGAACGTCTCACGGACGAACTTTTATCTCAACGCGCAGTAATGGAGGATCATCAGCGGAATCGTAGTTCTCAACAGTCTCGATCGCGTGCATTGGTTCCGGGGGCATCCATTGAACTGACCAATGACCCGGATGGGCCGTACTATCGTTGCTCGGCGAGTCCCTGACAATGCCTCCCGGCTGATGATAACGGATGTGCGGGGATTTTCCGCCGGTATCCCAGGACAAGAAAAAGCTAGGCCAGCGATGATGATGCATGGGTTCGGTTTTGCCCGGCGGCGGCATAGTTACTTCTAACACGCGTACGAGTGTATTCTCGAAAATAACTTTATGACTGTTGGGCGCTACAGTGACGGCGTCATAACCATCGGGAAAATCCGCTGCGCCTGGTGCAATTGCCAGGACTTGTCGAGCGCACACGGCGATTAGGATTGCTGCGGCGACCCCAATAGATACTCTAGTCCTTAGGCGACTTGCGCGAGTTTTGGTGCTCATGCTTGACCTCATTCGTCTGGCGCGCGATTGTCTCCGGGGTTCGGCAGGTACGGAGGATCGAAGCGCGTACCCGCACGCGCCGCTCATTTCGGAGTCCCCGCTACCAACCTTCCGAGGCGTCAACTACCGAGTTCTTGCGAACGCGCTGTGCCCTAAGGACGTGCTTCGAGCACGATGTTGAACGGCGTTTCGGTCGCACGCCGGAAGCGCGCAAATCCACCGCCCTCGACCAGAACTTGGCGGAGACGGCCCTCGCCCGCCTGGGCCCCCAAGGCGGGGCCCTGCCGTGCCAGAGATACCGGTACGCAGATGAGAGACGAGGCACCGTAGTAAACACGCCCGACCGGATTGAGGTTCTGCTCAGGGCTGTCAGCGGCCATCGGCTCCACGATCATGCAATACCCATCGGACTTGAGCGCCTCACGCGCGTGTCGTGCGGCGCCGACCGGATCACCCATGTCGTGCAGACAATCAAAAAAGGCAATGAATTCGAAATCCTTACCCGCGTAGGACGTCGCATCTGCCACCTCAAAACGGGCATTGCTCACACCCGCCTCCGCCGCACGACGGCGCGCGGTGTCGATGGAAGGTGCGTGATAGTCGATTCCGATGAACTCGGAGTTCGGGAATGACTTAGCCATGAGAATGGTGCTTGCGCCGTGTCCGCAGCCGATATCGGCGGCGCGCACACCGGCCTTAAGTCTCTCAACGAGACCACCCAGGGCTGGCAGCCAGCTGCCGATAAGGTTCATGTTGTAGCCGGCGCGGAAAAAGCGCTCGGTTCCGTGGAACAGGCACGCGTGATGCTCGCCCCATTCCATGCCCTTGCCGGTGCGAAAATTCTCCAATGCCTGATCACGCACGTGAAACAGATCGCGGACAATTTCATACGCCCCAGGAAGATCGATCGGTCCGTTAGGATCCGCAAGACAAGCGCGCTGCTCGTCGTTCAGGAAGTAGCGCTGCGTCGCGGGCTCGTATTCGACATAGCCCCCTGCGGCCTGGTTGCCGAGCCACTCGCGCGCGTAGCGCTCGTGCGTGCCAGTCTTTTCAGCGAGTAACGCAGACGTCATAGGCCCGGAGGCGAGCGCGCGGTAGTAGCCGAGCGAGTCACCGATCGATATGAGTACCGCGCTGATCGCCGACCCTAGGTCGCCGACCGCCTTACCCAAAAACGCATTAAGACGTTCCTCGTTCATAACCGTTACCCTCATACGAGCCGCCCAACGCAGCGATCTTGAGCGCACGCCGCTTATCCGGCAATCGTTAACGTCGCGGCCCGTAGCAGCTCTTGGTGTAGAAGTGCTGCAGCGCAGCGCGCGCGAGAATGGCACGCATTGGCGCGCGCCTAAGCGCCACACTCTCGATCGCTATCTTCGGCGCCGCTTCAAGTTACCGCACTTACACCGTTCGCCAGCAGGATTAGCCCGGGGGTGAGCACAGACAACCGTGCGTGTTTAGGAAGCTCGATCGTATGACCAGTTAGTGGATGGGTCGGCAGCGGGCATTTAGTGTCCGAGGACCTGCTCCAACTTGTCGGCCGCGTCGCGACCAAGCCGTCGAGTCACGGCGCGCAGCAGATCCAGATCTACCGGACCTTGCGCGCTATCAAACGCGGACTGCGCGTCCAAGATATCTTGCGGGCCGCCCGCGAAGCACTTCATCGCAATAAAATCCTCGCGGCCGACGATGCGAAGGTTTACACCCATGAACGGAACGTCCACGGTTCGGGAGAAGACCGCAGGATCCATGCCGCGCAGCCCTCCCAGAATATCGACATGATTGTTGTAGCCGTCGTGCAAAATAAGCATCGAAGGAATAGGGTCGTTTGCGTCTCCGCTGCGCAATTCAGTGTGAAAGCCCGCACGATCAAATAGCGTGCGCAGATTGGCCAAGCGCCGCGGTGTCGCGAACAAAAGAGCATCCACGGCGGTTGAAGCCCGCACGACCCCATGCGCGGAGAGCGCGAAGGCGCCAATCACGGCGTACTCGATGTTCTCCTGTACGAGGATCTCGACTACATCGAGAAGCAGCAGTGCGGATTGACCCGCCTTTTGCGTTCTCACTTTTCGTGCGGCGCTTTACGGACTCGCTGTGCCTCGGCGGCGCGGCCAGCCTCGTGCAAGGCGCCCAGCAACTGATTGTGTTCGAGATAGGCCTCTAGTCGCTGCGCCGGTGAAAGATTGCGCTCGGATTGAAGCAGGGATTTACGAGCCGCGTCTCCAAGCATGGATCGGACCGTCCGAGTGGAACGCGAATGAGTACCAGAGGGAAAGGCGCCCGCCTCTTGCGGGACACGGCCTGTCTGGAGCGTTACAGGAAGACCTGCGCGAACCGCTACACGGATCAGCAGCTCGAGCGAGACCTCTGACACACGACCGTTGATGATCTTGCTCAGGGTCGGCTGGGGGAGCCCGAGCTGCTTTGCGGCTACGACCTGACTCGCACCTATACGATGTGCGTAACGCGCAAGCTGCAGAGCGACATCACTGCGCAGCGCCTGAACGGTAGCGATATCGGGAGGTGACATAGCCATATAGTAAATCTACTATAAACGCCAAATCGAGTGATACTATCCAGTATTTTCAATAACCTACGTTCGAGGGGGTCGGTCAGGAATCACGGCTGCTACGTGTTAGCGAGCGCTCCGCGTGGCTTCTTGCGGGTTTTAGTAGGGGCCCGTTTGCGTGCCCGAGTTCAGGTTGCCGCGCTTTTCGGAGTGTATTCGTGTTCACTCCGGGCGCTCCAGCGATACAGGTCTTCATCCCCACAATGCGGGCATTTGAGCGCCGTCAGTTGATCGTCGACATCGGGCACGGCAACCTTGCCTCCGGCCGGTGGAAGCGCAATGGCAATGACGACTCCGCATGAGCGGTTCTTACACAACCACCCGAGATAGCGATCCCCAGGAACCATCTGCTGCTTCGACCTGAGGTCGACATGGCGCACGGCAACTGAGGCCACCGGCCTACGTACTGGCGTACCCATGCTCTTGGACGGACGTTTGATTGCCATTGGTCGCCCTCCGCTTAAGAACCTCGGGAGAGCCTACTGCGCCCGCGACAACTCTACTAGCTCCCAACCCGCCGAACAGAGCACAACAGCCGAGCAGCGGGATCCGCGATACTGCTTGGTTAAGGTCCAGCGCGCTCTTCGCGGCTCCGCAGAAACGATCGGGCTGATCGGTAATGACCTGAAGCGTCCTCGAGCTGGGTCGCAGCCGCTGCAGCGATCACCCCCGACGCCGTGGCGGCGTCGGGGGGTGCGCTCGCATCGCGTGCTATTTCAGAATCAGTTGACGGACCAGCTGGCTGCCGACTTCCTTGCGCAGCTTCTCCCGATCTACAGCCGCGGCAGCCGCCTTGGGCAGTGACCCGAACGCCTTCTTCGCAAGCGGGTCCATGCGCGCCTGCAGGGTGTCGAAAGCGGCCATATCCTTATAGGTGATCGTGAAGACCAGGTCCGCATCCTGCGGATCGCGCGCACGAGCCCCATAGATGGCCCAGTCAACAATAATTCCCGCCTTCTTGGCTTCGTCCAGGAGGGGCTTATAAGTCTTGTCGAGGTAGCGCATATATTCGTCGAACATGCCGGGCTGGGTGCGAACGAAGTTAACGACGAGCACCGGGCCCTCGGTGTAGGCATGGTCTTCCTGGGCGAGTGTCAGCGATGTCGAAGTGCTCAGGATCGCAGCCGACAGCAGCAAAATAAGTCTCTTCATCTTGGATACCCCGCATAGTTTGGAAGCCGAGGAACGGCTGAGTGTTTGTTCGGCGAAGCGCACTATACGCTGTCTGACGGTGCACCGTGACCGTGTAACGCCGCCAGTCGACCGCCTGCCAGCCTCTGCGACTTACCTCTTGCGTTCCTAAACCAAACCCTGCCCGCGCAACCAGAGTACGGCGTCCTCGAGCGCCTGAGTCGCGTCTCGCCAGCGATAACCCAGCTCGCGCACCGCCTTTTCGCTCGAGAAAAACATGCGTTTGCGCGCCATGCGTACGCCCTCGACCGTAACGCGATTGGTGCGGCCGGTCAGGCGACCCACGGCCTCGGCTGCATAGGCGACGGGCAGCAGCGCGGCGCTGGGCAAGCGTATGCGCGGCGGGTTGCGCCCGACGATCCGGGCAATCTCGACGAGAATCTCGCGCAGAGTCATATCATCTCCGCCGAGAATGTAGCGCTCGCCATCACGCCCGCGGTGTAAGGCCAGCAGATGACCCGCAGCGACGTCATCGACGTGCACGATGTTAAGTCCGGTGTCGACGTAGGCAGGCATCCGGCCGGCGGCGGCGTCCAGCACCATCCGGCCAGTAGGCGTGGGTTTCACGTCTCCCGGCCCGACCGGCGTGGAAGGGTTGACGATGACCACCGGTCCGCCCGCCTGGGCGGCATCGCGCGCTACCTGCTCCGCGAGGAACTTGGAGCGCTTGTAGTGGCCGATCATGTCGGAAAGCGCAACCGGTGTCGTCTCGCTCCCGGGCGATCCATCGGCGGGGATACCGATCGTGGCGACGCTGCTCGTATAGACGACGCGCCCGACGCCACCGATACGCGACGCATTCAGGACATTGCGCGTACCTTCGACATTCGTTCGATACAGCTCCTGCGGATTGCGAGCTCCCAGGCGGTAGTCTGCCGCAACGTGAAACAGCGCCTCGCAACCGGCAACAGCGTGTTCGAGCGAGTTGCGGTTGCCAAGATCGCCGACGACAGTCTCTACCTCGAGACTCTCCAGATTGCGGCGGTCCGAATTTGGCCGCACCAACGTTCTGACCTGCCAGCCTTCCCGCAGCAGAGCTCTCGCGACCGCAGAACCTACGAAGCCCGTTGCGCCGGTGACCAGCGCTCTCACTAGACGCCGGCGCCTTGCGTGCCGCCCGTGTCCGGGCCGAGCGCGAAGGCCCCCGGGGCCAGATGACCCGTACGCGCAACCACCGCGAGAGCGCGGTTCGCCGCCCGATAGCCCCGCGTCAGTCGAAGCACGGAGGTTACACCGGCAGGTGCTAAGAGTATCTGCCCGAACAGACGCCAAACGCGTAGCTGGCCGCTGGCATCCGCCGCGTCCCTCACCGCACTCGGTAAGGCATCGCCGGCGCTGTCGATGATCACTCGAACAGCAATGAACGGCAAAGCATGAGCCAGCGCCACCTGTGCGACGGACAGACTCTCCATGTCGACTGCTGCAGCAGCGGTTTCGCGGAACAGGGCGGCCTTAGCGGCCACCGATGCAATCGATCGGGAGCTCGTCAGCAGTTTTCCGCCTGTCAGCGGATCATAGGCCAGCAGTGCCGCGCTCAGCTGCTCTCGCCAACGCCGCGCGGTGCTGATACTCGCCCCGCCGATGCCGGCGACTTCGCTCGGAAGGAAAATCCTGCCCGCGGCCAGAGCCGGATCCAGCCCCCCCGCCATTCCCCAGCTCACGAGAGCGGCCGCGCCGGCCTCGACGAGTTTGCACGCCGCCGCAGTGGCGGCCGTGCAGCCCACTCCGGCAATCGCCACAAGCGTTCCGTCGGCCCGAGAGGTGACCGAGGCATGTCGTGGCACCGTTGGACCCAGATGACGCGCCTCGCCTTGCAGTGCACAGACGATGCCGACGACCTTGGTCGTCAATGAATGCCTCCGGAGCGCGCGAAACTTCGATAGGCCGCGAGCGCCCAAAGGGGAAAATAGGCGCTGTACCCGTGGTACTTAAGATAGAACACCCGCGGAAAACCAGGCGCCGTGAAGCTCGGGTCACTCCAGAACCCGCGCGCGTTCTGGGTTCGCAGCAGGTAGTCGATACCGCGTCCCACGACATCCGATTGCACCTCTCCGGCTGCCATCAGTCCGAGAAGCGCCCAGGCACTCTGGAATGAAGTACTCGTCGCAGGTTGCCGATCCGCGGGTGCTTGCGCGTAGGTATCGTTGCTTTCGCCCCAACCACCGTCGGCATTCTGTCGTTCACCCAGCCAGCGCACCGCGCGCCGCACCGCCTCATCGCCGGACCTGACGCGCGCTTGCGCAAGGGCCGTGAGCACCGACCACGTTCCGTAGATGTAGTTCGTGCCCCAGCGCCCGAACCACGAGCCGTCCGCCTCCTGCTCCTCGCGCAGGAACGCGACGGCCCGCGCAAGAGCCTGCTGGTCGTGCGGGCGTCCAACGATGGCGAGCGCCGTCACCACGCGGGCCGTGACATCACTCGTCGGCGGGTCCAACAGCGCGCCGTGATCGGCGAAGGGGATGTGGTTGAGCTGGTAATGGACATTGTCGACATCGAACGCGGCAAAGCCGCCGTTGCTGCTTTGCATGCCGATGAGCCAATCCAAGGCTCGGTCCACCCGCTCCGAGTATCGGCCGGCATCGCTCGCCCGACGCATGGCCCAGACGATTACCGCCGTGTCGTCGAGATCGGGGTAGAAGCTGTTCGCGAACTGGAACGCCCAGCCGCCCCCCGGAAGCGCTGGCCGATTGCTTTGCCAATCGCCGGGCTGCTCGAGCAGCTGCTGCGTCTGCAGCCAGCGCAGGGCCCGATCGGCCGCGGCCGCCGCGGCGCTGGAGCCCTCGTCCTGCATCGCCAATGCCGCCAGGGCGGTGTCCCATATCGGTGAAACGCAGGGTTGGCAGTACGCGCTCCCCGGCTCGCTGACGAGTAGCTTCTCCAACGCTCGTTTGGCGGCGATACGCCGCGGATCATCGCTCCGATACCCAAGTACCACCAGAGCCTCGAGCGCATTGACCATTGCGGGGAAAATGGCCCCGAGGCCGTCCTCGCCGTTCAGTCGCTCGAGTATCCAGGCTTCCGCGCGTCCCGTCGCGCGCTTGCGCACCGCCTTAGGAATCAGCGGGTCGAGCATGCGGGTGCAGCGATCGAGCACGAGAAACGCGCGCGCGAGCAGGCCGGCGCGGCCACCAGGGATTCGAAAGTAATGCCTCTCCTGCTCCGGCGGGGTCGTGAACAACTCCGCGATGTCCACGTTGCGCGGGTTCTGCGCGCGCGGCCTGAAGGTGCACAGTATGAATAACGGCACCATGACCGTACGCGACCAGTACGACACCTTGTCGAGATGAAACGGAAACCAGCGCGGCAGCAGCATGATCTCGACGGGGATGTAAGGCACGGCGCGCCAGGGAATCTGCCCGAACAGCGCCAGCGTGATGCGCGTGAACACGTTGGCGCGCGCGGCGCCGCCGCGCTCGAGAAGCGCCGCCCGCGCGCGCAGCATGTGAGGCGCCTGCGCGCTATCGCCCGCGAGCTTGAGGGCGAGGTAGACCTTGACGGTGCAACTGATGTCCAGCTCACCGCCCTGGTACAGTGGCCAGCCGCCGTGCTCCGCCTGGCGCGCACGCAGGTATGCCGCGATCCTCATCTCGAGGGGTGGATCAACCTCCCCGAGAAAGTGCAGCATCAGAATGTATTCCGCGGGAATCGTGCAGTCTGCCTCCAGCTCGAACAGCCAGAAGCCGCGCTCGTTCTGCGCGCCGGCCAGAGCGTCGCGGGCTGCATCGATCGCCCGATGCAGTGACGAGCTGTTAACGAGCCACGCGCCCGTGAGCGGCGCTCGCTCCTGCGCGGGTGCGCGGGTCGCGGCGAGATCTGAATTGGCAGCGGGGGAAGTGCGATTCAACGGCGAGAACTTCCTTCCCCCCGGCGCGCGCCCAGCTGCCGCACTGGCGAGGCGCTGTAGCTGTAGCCCGCTGCCGCCTCCGGGTGGGATACGGCGGAGCGGTCGGGCGCACGTGGCGCGGACAGCCGCGCGCGCGGCAGCCCGGCCGCGGCACGTTCGAACAGACGCCGCAGCAGCCAGTCATTGCGAACCGCGAAGTTGCTGAACAGCTGAGTCATTGCGACCGCCGACCGGGGTACCTTCACTTGGGCGCCCGACGTGAATCCCGGAGTGCGCTCGATGTTGCGAAGCGTCAGCACTGCAAGTCCGATCGCCCACAGGCAGAAGCGCCGGATGCCCGTCTCCTCGGGCGGTATCAGCAGCGTGAACGACAGGGCGTTACGCAGGTGAGCGTGTGCCACCCCGACCAACTCGCGCATCCCGGCGTCGAAACCTGTTCCCTGCTGCTCCGTACTGAGATGTTCCAGCTCGACGCCATAGCGACTGAAGACCTCCTGCGGCAGCCAACAGGCGCCGCGCTCACGATCTTCCCAGACGTCCTTCAGAATATTGGTCATCTGCAGCCCCTGCGCGAATGACACCGCCAGTTCCTCCAACCCGGACCGCCGCAGGTTGATCGCTGGCGAGTAGGCGCAGAAGAGCTCAGTCAGCATCTGGCCCACGACACCGGCTACGTAATAGCAATACTCATCGAGGTCGCGCGTGCCTGGCAGCCCACGGAGGCTGGCGATCCGTTGAAACTGATGCATGCCGCCGCACATCAGTTCCACGCAACGGCGGATCGCGCCGCGCTCCTGCTCACGTAAGCTCGCAGTCACCCGGACGACGCGGTGCATATTGAGGGCGAGATCCCGCTCAGCGCGCAGTACCTGCTCGGACAGCCGCGGCAGCAGATCCTTGGTCAGCAGTGCCGCGTCTTCCTCGCCGCAGAGCACCGCGACGAATCGCTGTAGCAGGCCGAGCCTGGCAGCGGCCGAAGACATGGTCCCGTCCTCAATCGTGTCGGCGATCCGACACAACAGATAGGCGTTGGTTACCGGAATGCGCAGTGCCGCCGGCAATTGCGGAATCGTGAGAGCGAACGTCCGCGACACATGCGGCAAAATCCGCTCCTGGTACTCTTCATCGGATACGCTGGAATCCATTGAAACAGTGTCTCGCATGGGCGCGACCATCGCAATCTTAAGCTCGCGCCAGAGGCGGCACGTTTAGTGGGTATACTAGCGACAATCAGCGGCTCGCCAAATGAGCGGCCATTCCTGCTGAGCGGGCTCAATTTCCCGGCGGCGTGGCCGGGGAGCTACGGGAGTTCCTCATCGACGTCGTGAGCATTCGCGGCGGGCGCCTCGCGGCTGGTCCGGGGGCGGTCGAGCTGCCGATCGCGTTGCACTGCGCCTACAGAACCCCGCTTTTTCACATCGGGTTCCCGGACCGAATCCATCGTGCACGGCTCGCGTGAGACCTGTCTAGCGGCTACGGGGCTCGACCTAAGCGGATTGCACGCAAGCGTCGAGCCCTGGTCGGGGTGCGCGGCGAACGCAACAGCGGCGTTTGGCCGGGGGTGCCTAGCAGGCCTCGACGGTGCAGCAGGTCAGTACCTGCGCGCGAGGAGCCACGCCGCCAGCGAGCGGAGCGGCGCCGCGCGCGCTCCAAAGGGCTCCAAGGCCTCAAGAGCCTGCGCGTGCAACGACCGGGCTCGCTCCTGGGATGCCTCTACGCCGATCACGGCCGGATGCGTCGGCTTGCCGAGTTGGCCGTCTGCGCCGGTCGCCTTGCCGAGCGTGGCCACGTCACCCAAGACGTCCAGCAGATCGTCCTGAATCTGAAATGCCAGACCAATTGGGCTCACAAACGCGGCCAGCGCCTCGTAGAAGCGGCTTTCCAGCGAGGGCAGACAACTCGCAGCCATCAGCACACTGGCGCGAATCAACGCGCCGGTCTTGCGGGCATGCATTTCTTCCACCTGCGCGATATCGAGCTGCTTGCCCTGCGCAGCAAGGTCGATCGCCTGCCCCCCGGCCATGCCGAAGGTGCCGCTCGCCTCTTCCAGCAACGTGATCAGGCGCAAGCGCGTTGCCGGTGAAGCAGGCAGCGCCGGATCGCGGGCTAACACATGAAAGGCCAGCGACTGCAGGGCGTCGCCCACCAGGACGGCGGTCGCCTCGTCGTATGCCTTGTGACAGGTGGGCCGACCGCGGCGCAGATCATCATCATCCATCGCCGGCAGGTCATCGTGCACGAGCGAATAGACGTGCACGAACTCGATTGCACAGGCAACCGGCTCGACTAACTCGTCCGCGACCCCGATGGTGTGCGCCGTAGCGAATACCAACGCCGGCCTAATGCGCTTGCCGCCGCCCAACACGCTGTAGCGCATCGCCTGATGCAAACGCATCGGCACCGCATCGGGATCGGGCAGCCGCGCCGCAAGCGCGAGCTCCATGCGCGCCTGCCAGGATCTAAGTAACGCGGGAAATGCCTCGCGTTGAGCCGATTCGTCCAGCGTGGAGGGCAGAGCTGCGAGTGCGCCGCTCACGTGCACCCTCGCACGAGCGCTGAGGGTGATCTCGTCATTGCAGCTCGGGGGGTTCCCGCAGCCCGGACTCTCGTCTCGTCAGGATCACCTCGGGCACGGCTGCCGCAGTCACACTGTGCCGTACGCGCTCGCGGTACGTGATGGGCAGGTCGGGTGCCATCGGCCCGGCGACCCGCGGTCCCCGAATTGCCGATTTCAAGGCCTTGAGCGGGTGAGTGAAGGCGTCGTCAACGGCCGTACCCTCGAAGCCGCAGTGCGCCATGCAGTTATCACAGGCCGGGTTGCGACCAACGCCATACCGACCCCAATCGGTATCCTCCATCAAAGAGCGGAAGCTGCTCGCGTAGCCTTCATCGGTGAGCAGATAGCACGGTCGCTGCCAGCCGAAGAGATTGTACGTAGGAGTGCTCCAAGGCGTGCACTGATATGCCTGGTTACCGGCGAGGAAGTCGAGGAATAGCCCCGAATGGTTGAAGGACCAGCGGCCGCCGCCCCCCCGGGAAGCAGACCGCTTAGAGCGACCGCGCTTGAAGATCTCACGGAACAGTCGTTTGCTCTGGTTGCGGCCCAGGAAGACATCCTGACGTGGTGCGTGCTGATAACTGTAGCCCGGAGAGACGGTGATTCCTTCGATCCCCAGCGCCATCGCCTCATCGAAGAACTCAGCCACGTGATCCGGGTCCTCGCCGCTGAACAGCGTGCAGTTGACGGTGACCCGAAATCCCTTAGCGCGCGCCAGCCGAATCGCCGCGACGGCCTTGTCGAACACGCCTTCCTGGCACACGGACTCGTCGTGACGCTGCCTATTCCCATCCAGGTGAATCGAAAACGTCAAATACGGCGAAGGCTGGTATTCGTCGATATGTTTCGGGAGCAGGATGGCATTCGTGCACAGGTACACGAATTTGCGACGCGCCACGATTCCGGCGACGAGCTGCGGCATGTCCTTGTGGATCAACGGCTCGCCTCCGGGAATGGACACCATCGGCGCGCCACATTCGTCCACCGCGCGCAAGGCGTCAGCGACGCTCATGCGCTTCTGGAGTATCTCCTTCGGGTGGTCGATCTTGCCGCACCCCGCGCAGGCAAGGTTGCACTGAAACAGTGGTTCGAGCATCAGTACCAGCGGATATCGCTTCACGCCGCGCAATTTGCGGCCGGCAATATACCGTCCTACCTGGAACGCCTGCAGCAGCGGAACGCCCAATGTCGACTCCTATCTCAGAGAGCGCAGTTCCGCGCGGTGCTCGCGCCAGATCCGTTCCCACTCCAACCTGAACCACGGCGTAAACTTTTCCGCGCTAGTTTTGGCCAGCTCGGCCTGCAGCGCCTCCGGACTGATCCAGCGCCACGCCAAAATCTCATCCGGGTTGATCCTGACCGGACCGTTGTAACGTCCTACGTAGACCGAGCACAGCTCCTGTTCGGCACCGGCCGCATCGAATTGCGCCTGATACTGGAATCTGAACAGGAACTGCAACGGGCAGCGCAGTCCCAGTTCCTCGTACAGGCGACGGTGAATCGCCACCTCCAGAGTCTCGAAACGGCGCGGATGGCTGCAACAAGTGTTCGACCAATAAAGCGGCCACAGACGCTTCGACGCCGCGCGCTGCTGCAGCAGCAGCTCGCCCTTGTTGTTGAAGATCAGCACGGAGAAGGCGCGATGCAGGACACCCACGCCCTGATGGCATGCGGTTTTGTTCAGGTAGCCGACCTCACGGTCGTCTTCATCCACCAGGATGAGCAATTCGGAGTCCGCTGCGGCTGCGGCTGCGCTCGCGCCGTCGGGACTGTCTCGAAACTGATCCATCATATTTGTCCTACAATCATAACCGGTCTCGCAGATTGCTGCCTAGCCTATATCTCTCGATAGGCTACATCGCAGTAGGCGATAGAGGAGGACCGTGTCTCCTCGGACGAACTACGCACGCCCGAATCGGGTGGTGGCTGTTAGGTGACGATGCGGTCCGTGCAGCATTTCAACCGCCGAATCCGCCAGCCGTCACCGTGCGCGTCGACCTCAAGAGTATACGAGAGGTGGCCGGGCGGACCTTCCATGTGCCGCGAAACGAGTCTCTCTTTTCGATGCGAGCGAACGGCTGCCGGATCGTCGGCGCTTGCCAGTCGCGGGGATCGAGGCCGCCGCGGTTGGGACTGCTTCTCTTTGAACCGCCCTGCGCGCTCCAGCTTGAGGCGGTCGATAAAAGCACAGTCCCGCCATGCGCGCGGAGCTGTCCATGCGCCACACGCCAACATTGTTACGACGTGTCCCTCGGCCGGAACGTCCTCGGCCACGATCTGAATGAGTGCACGGGTTGCGAGATGCCTCTACGCGTTGACTACCGATCCGACTGCCGCAGCAGTGCCTCATCGGCCTCACGCAGCCAGCCGTCTCGATCCGTCCCGGCAGGTAGGGCCTGCGCCAAGGCGCGCGCGTGTTCGTAATTCTGCCGCGCGCCGTTCGAATCTCCGGTCTTCGCCAACGCCTCCGCCAACGCCAAGAGGTTCGGGGGATACTGCGGCCGCAGGGTTGCAGCACGACGCGCGGCCACCAATCCTGTCTCGGCGTCGCCCGGGCCCAGCGGCCATCCCGGCGCTCGGATCAGCACCAGCGCCCTGACGCGCGCGGGCCCCGCCTCGTCATAGCTGGGATCCACCGCTTCGGCATCCGCCAGGCTGCCGAGCATCGCATTGAGCAGCTCACCGGCCCGCGTCGGATGGGCTCGCGCTTCCAGACCCAAAGCGATCGCGTGTCCGTAAAGACAGGCGGCGGCTTGCGGCTCGCGACCGAGGCAGGCTGCTGCGTCGTTGTTTGCTTCTGCCGCGAGCTCCGCGCGGATCTTCGCGTCGGGCTCGCGATCGCTGCGCTTTGCGTCCGCGCCGATGGCTGCGGCCAGTTCCTCCACCGTGCTTGCCTTCGGAATCCGGGGAGGCTCGGCGGGCCGCGGCGGGGTCCTGCACCCAACGACCACGAGCGCGATGAGCGCGCATCCCATCCCGCTCTTCACGGCGCCACGGTTTGGCCGGGAAGCTGGGGCAGCACGAAGCCCTGCAGATGCAGCTGCCCCAGGGTATCGGCGTCGCCGGCACGGCTCATCTTGAGCAGTCCCGCCCGCAAAGCCTGGACACGCGCTGCAGACAATCGGCCGTTGACCACCGCAACGATGGCCACCGGCAACGGCGGAGATTGCATCAGCGCCTTGAGCTGGGCGGCGAACGGTAACGTCGGGAGCGCCGCTGCCTGCGTCTGGTCGAGCAAAGCCACCACGTGTTCACCGGCGGCAACCCTCCTTAGGGCGCTCAACAGTTGTCCGGTCGACTCGATCTTGATATCCGACGGCAGCGGCCACGCCTGAAGCGCCGCGTGACGCACGAACTCGGGGGCGTAGCCCGCCACGCTAAGTATGGTGTATCCCGCGAGGGATGTCGGCCCGCTTACGGTGCCCCCCTTCGCCACCAGCGTCCAGCGCTCCTGGGTACCAATACCCGTGACGTCCGCCTGCGCGAGCGGCGTCAGATGCAACTCCGTCCCATGCTGAAAGAAGAAAGCATACGGAACGAAGGCCAGTGCCGCATCGGGACCGGCGAGCTTCGCCATCCCACCTTGCTCGGTCGGATCGTAGACGGCAGTCAGACTTCCTGCCGGCCAACCTGCAATCGCGGCAGCGGCAATTGCGAATTTTTCAACGAACGGCTGAGCGTCCCCCGCTCCACCTGGGTATCCCGGAGCGCAGAAGACGAGAGTCGCCACGGAAGTCAACAGTAACGTGTTCATGGCCGCAGGCTATCATTCTCACGGCCTCAGGGCCCAGAGTGTCGGTGAGCGTGAATCGATAAATGGACATGCTGATCTCCCCCCGACTTGTGGCCATCTTCCTGCGCGTGCTGCACGCGCGACGCTGGATCATTGCCGTCTTTGCGATCCTCACCCTGGCTGGTATCTACGGGGCGACACGAGTGCCCACCGATCCGTCGATCGAGCGGCTGATAGTGCCCGACGACCCTGTGGCGCAGGCGACGCTCGATTTCGAGCGCGTGTTCCCCGTGGGGGAGCAGGCGCTTCTCATGCTGGAAGCACCGGAGCCTTTTAGCCCAGAGGCGCTGCAGAGTGCCGAGCGACTCGAGCGCGAACTCAACAAAATACCCAACGTTGCTGCTCACAGTGTTCTGTCCCTCCAGCACGCCGCTGGCGCGTCGGGCAGCATCAGCCCGGACGATGCCGCGCGTACGCGGGCCTTCGCGACCGGAACGACGCTGTTCGGCCGTGCCGGGCTTGTGGGCGAGCACTACCTGGGGATCGCACTCGAACTGCGCGTGCACTCTCCCGCCGAGCGCGACCGGGCCTTGGCTGCGATTGACGCCCGGGTGCTGCCCCTTGAGAAATCCGGTCATCCGTTCAGCGCCATCCGGCGTGTCGGCAGCCCATGGCTCGATGCGTGGCTCGAGCAGAAAACCGGCACTGCCACGAAGAATTTCATGCCGCTCTTCGGGATTTTTCTGATGTCGCTGGTACTACTCGTCTACCGCTCGGTGCGAGCGTTGGCAGCCATCGTTCTCACGCTCGGCGCCGTCGTGGCGATGGCCGTGGGGTTGGCCGCCATCTTTGGCTGGACGAATACCGTGGTCTCAACCATCGTGCCCCTTACGGTTATGGTCACGACGACCGCCACTCTCGTCTACATCCATTCGCGCTACATGGAGCCGGACGACGCGCCGACGCTTCTCGAACATCAGGCACGGGCGCTGGCCAATAAATTCTTGCCCTGCACCGCTTCGATTTTCGCGACTACGGTCGGCTTCGCTGCACTCGCAGTGTCGGAGATCCGCCCCGTTCGTGAAATGGGTTTGTGGACTGCGTGTGGATTGATCGTGGCATGGGTGAGTTGTTTTACCCTCTTCCCGGCGCTGCAATCGGTGCTGCGCGCGCCGCTGCGATCAGCCGCGGCGCCCGCCGGGAAGTGGTTCCCGGCTTTCGTGGACGTGCTGGTCCCGACGACGCGCCGCTACCGCTGGCCGCTGGTCAGCGGCGCGCTAGCGTTGATGCTGTGCGGCGCGGCCGCATTGTTCGGCATCCCGGGCAAGCTCGCGCCGTTGAGGCTCGAGACCGATAGGTTGACATACGTCAATCCAAGCGCACGAGTCGCGCAGGATACGCGGCGCTTCGAGCAGTCCCACGGGCTCGACGTTACCGATCTGTGGTTACAGACGCGGCCCGGCCACGCGTTTGACCCGGACTTTTTGCGAGCGTTGGAGCTTCTGACCCGCCGACTCGAGCAACACCGGGGGGTCGACGCCGTAGACGGTCCCACCTCAGTGCTGCGATTGGCGCGGTATATCGAAACAGGGTCGGATCAGCTGCCCACGGCAGCCGCCGACTGGCCGAAGCTGGCGTCCGACCTGGAGCAGATCATGCTCACCGAGCCCGGCGCCCGCAGCTTCGTCGACGTCGCGGACCTTGCGAGTGTACGGCTCAGCATCCACGGGCGCGGCGAGCTTTTCGGCCCACCCGGCGCGATGCGCGCGTTCGTCGAACAAACGTGGGCCGCCGCGCAGGCGAGCGACCCGGCGCTGCGCGACGTGCGCGGTCGCCTCGCCGGCGCGGGAGTGCTTGCGGGAGAGATCACCGAGCGGCTGCTGCCGACGCTCACCGAGAGTTTCGCGCTCACGGCGGGCATCATCTTTTGCGGCTTCCTGCTGGTATTTCGTAGTCCGTCCGCGCGGCTGATGACGATGATTCCTTCCTTGTTCGCGATACTGTCTGTATTCATCATCATGCGCCTGGCCGGCATTCCCTTGAATATCGCGACCATTCTCATTGGCTCGACCGTGCTCGGCGCCACCGAGAACGATCAAGTCCATTTCTTCTACCATTTTCAGGAGGGCCGAGCGAGCGGCTCGACCACTGCCGCCTTGCGTCATGCGTTGGTGGTTGCGGGCCGTCCGATTCTGTTTGCCACGCTCATCAACGCGAGTGGCTTTCTGGCGCTTGTGCTATCGGACCTGCCGCCGATGCGCCAGTTCGGAACAGTATCCGCTTCGGCATTTGTCCTCGCGCTGCTCGCTGACTTCACCGCCCTGCCGGCCGCGTTGTGGATATTGAGCCGCGACGAACGGCTTGAGTTACCGGCTTAACGCTGACTGCCGAGTCGCCAACACAGAGGCTGCCCGTTGCGGCGCGGGTGGTGCTCGCCACCCGCGCCGACAAGGAGCGCTCTGTCGCGCCGTCAGCCCAGCTGTGCCCTCTAATGCGGCTTCTGCTGTCCGGGCGCCTTCGAATTGCCGTTGGTGTTGGCCGATTGCGCAATCGCGGACTGGGCATCGCCCGGTGAGACGAGCTGGATCAGCCAGTCGACGAGTTGCGCGGTGTTGGGCGAACCCAGACCCGTGGCGGGATCCCAGCCCGGTCCGGCACTGTAGCCGGTCACACCGCCGAAGGAATTGTTGCCGCTCGTCACGTCGAAGAAAGACGCGGCGTAGTGCGGCGGTGCCTGCCCGATGTGGTACAGCGCCTTGTTGATGAAGCCGAGGTCATGCCCGGCTTTCTGGTCGGCGATCGCGAGGATGGCCGACCATTGCGGTGAGCCCACACTCGTGCCACCGAAGAGATAGAAGCCAGGGGCCTCACCCGGGACATCCAGGAACACCAACACACCGTGCAGCACGGCACCGGTGTACGACACGTCCGGCACTCCCAGCTGCTTGTTGCCGCCAGGCAGCGCGCTCTTCTGGTAGGAGGGCGCGCCGTACAGCACACTGAAACCGCCACCACTGGCTCCGATTCCCTCCGCGGACTCGTTCCATACCACTTCACTCTCGTAGGTTCCGGGAGCCGGATTCACGGCAGGATTGCACTCCAACGCCGCGAGGCAATACCTGGCGGCGTCCAACTGCGTGGCACCGACCGCGGTGACCAGCGGATCACTGGCAGGTGTGGAGGCCGACAGAAAAAGCGAGGCGCCATTGCAGGTGGGCTGGCCGGCACCGCTATCGCCCGAAGAGGCGAATACCGTCACGCCATTCCTCGTGGCGTTCACGAAGTCCTGATGCTGCGCCGCGACCAGACTCGGCTGCTCGCAAATCTCAGCCTCGCCGAAGCTCTGCGAAATGACATCGCCGAGCTGATTGCCGACCGCGTAAGCGCGGGCATTCTCAATGTCGGAATCCTGGTCGGATGCCGACAGAACCAACGTGATGTTGGCGCGCGGGGCAATCGCGTGTGCCCACAGGACGTCGAGCGAGATTTCGTTCGCCCATGAGGTCATGTCGGCATTCCCCGGGACAAACGGCGTCAGGCCGTAAGGTGCGACCTGAGTGAACGTCCCGAGGTTCGGATCGCTCGGGGAGCCAAGCCCGTTCATGCCGGGCAGACCATAGAACGAGATGAAGGTGCTGAGCTGACTGACGATGTTCGGCGACTGGAATGCATCAATAATGACGATGGTCTTGCCGAACCCGTCGAAGCCTGCGTCAATCAGTGACTCAATATCGTAGGCCGCCCGTATCTGAAACGGGTCGTAACAGGTCGCGCCGGGGCTCAATCCGACAATCTGGCAGGTGAACAGGCCATACTTGGGGCTTGTCGTCGCGGCCGGAACTGCTTGTGGCCCAAGGACCAATGCTGGCGATGCGCTCGATCGCACGTGACCCGGCTTGGCGGCCGTCGTCTGAGCGGTACTGCCGGCCATCGCGGCGGTCGCCACGGTGACACTCAGGGCGAACACTGCGGCAGCGCGCAGAACCTTCTTGCTTTGCATGAGAGAAACTCCTTCCTGAGCGTGCGGGATTTTTCGTTGCCGGGAACCACAGGACTTGCCCGCTGTGTTTGTCCAATCTTCCCCTTTTTATGCTTACTGATCGGCGCGTACGGATTTGCACCTCTTTGGGGTGCACTCGCACCATGGCCCACTGCGTGTGACGATAACGACCTCGCGCCCGGCTCAACCCAAGGGTTCGGGAGCCGCCTTCTGTTTCTTGCCTTAACTTATAGGCCCGGCGCGCCTCCTTGACAACCCGGTTGCAGCGCTTAAGCCAATCAAGCGACCGTTCCGCGAGCTGCGCGAAGCGCTGCCCTTGCAGACCATCGTGCCCGATGGTCAGCGCCCTGTGGTAGGCGAACCTCCGGATGGCCCCTCCCTACATCCTGAGTTCCATTCTTTGTATCAGGGTGAGGGCGAGTAATGCGTGTAGACGAAGTCGCGAGCTTTGACGGGCACGTGGCAGGGAAAGCAGGTTTTGTGCACGCCCTCGTCGGCAGGTTTGCCGTCTTTGAATTGAGCGAACCCCCAGCCTCCCGTCGAGGCGTATTTTTTTGAGTCCTTGACCGACAACTGAAGGTTAATGGGGGCCCCGGCAACGAAAGATTGGGCACGGCCAAAGACTTTGTCGTTTTCTTCGGACGGAACGTAGCTCCACGCCAGCCGGGCAATGATTGTGCCGTCCGGGAACGGCAGCTTCCCTTCCCGGTAGGCCTTGATCGCTACGTCGTTGCCGAGAACGGCGCGAAGATCGTTGTTGTTGCCTGCCTCGTGGGCCACGGAGATCACCCCCCAGTCGCGGTAACCGGGCGGGATTTTGACTCCGAAGATCGGGGATGCGGCCTCATCAACTCCTGGGGCTGCAAAAGGCATCGACGCGCCGATACAGGCCGCCGCCGCGAAGAGTCGAACGCTGATTCGCTCCATAAACACTCCGATCCGAGGTGCCCTGCGGATCAACCCCCAGGGCCTACTTCGGTTAACCGAAACTGTCGACATCGACTACAGCCTGGGCAAAAGCCTGCGGGGCTTCTTGCGGCAGGTTGTGACCTACGCCACCGGTTAGATCCCGGTGCTCATATTTTCCCGAGAACTTCTCGCGATAGGCTGCAGGGGGCGCGTGTGGTGCTCCGTTCGCATCACCCTCGAGGGTGATCGTGGGCACGGAAATGACCGAACCCTTCGCTAGCCGCTTTTCCAGATCGTCATATTTGGGCTCACCCTCGGCGATGCCGATCCGCCAGCGATAATTATGGATCGTGATGGCGACATGGTCCGGATTGTTAAACGCGGCTGCGGAGCGATCGAACGTGGCGTCATCGAAGCTCCATTTTGGCGAAGCCTGCTGCCAGATGAGCTTCGCAAAATCGTGCGTATATTTCCTGTAGCCGGCCAGGCCGTTCTGTGTAGCGAAGTAATACTGATACCACCATGCGAATTCAGCCTTCGGCGGCAACGGCATCTTGTTGGCTGCAGGGCTTCCGATCAGATAACCGCCCACGGGGACGAGACCCTTGCAGCGCTCAGGCCAAAGCACTGCCATGATGTCTGCTGTCCGCGCTCCCCAATCAAAACCCGCGACGAGCGCCTTCTCGATCTTGAGGACATCCATTAAAGCGATGATGTCGAGGGCAACCACGGACTGCTGACCATTGCGGAATGTGTCGCTTGCAAGGAAGCGCGTCGTGCCGTACCCGCGGAGATAGGGGATAATGACCCGGTAACCCTTGGACGCCAGCAGTGGCGCAACGTCGACATAGCTGTGTATGTCGTACGGCCAACCGTGCAGCAGCACGACAGGCCGGCCATCGGAAGGCCCGTCTTCGGCGTAGCCGACATTCAGAAGGCCTGCATTGATCTGCTTGAGGGACTTGAAGGATACGTTCGTGCCCGGCTTGATGGCAGGTAGGTTTGAGGCCGCCCTACCGGTTTGGGCGGCGGCAGATGCAATCACCCCGAGCTGGGCGGCGGCGATCGTCACGGCGGCGGCGCCAAAGAAGCGACGGCGAGGCTGATCGATCGTTTCGGTTTGCAACTCCCTCGGCAGGACATCTTCGCTCATGGCTGTCTCCAATGAATGAGTGCCTAGACTATTACGGGTCCTGGGTATCTGATCCTGCGCTACGCTCATCCGAGCAGCTACGGGCATCAACTCGGGCAGCTCTTGGGTCAGCGCCTCTGGCGACGGTGGGTGCCTTGAACGGGAGTGCAATCACGAGATGACTCTCGCTCATATAGCGCTCTCCTTGTGCGGTCACGTGGAGTAGCGCCGGCACACCGCGCCGCCGTGCACGCACGGGGCGCGAGGCGGTCAGGTGCTTTCAAGGACCTCAGAGTTTTGGAATTCTAGACAGAGCATTTTGCACTCCGAACTCAGCTCGTCCGAGTTAACGGGGGCCGAGATCACAACATATCGCTCGCGACCCGTAAAGCGAACGCCGCCGTGAGTTTCTTTCCGTGGCGACCTTAATCTCGGACTGGGCGCCTGCCTCGGCTCATGATTCGCTTCGCAAGAGCGGCCGGTTGCAAGGGACCACAACGGGACGAAAAGGCCGCGAGTCCAGGCACGCGCCAATCAACAAATCTACGCGCTGACGCTCGGGCCACGTTGACGCCTAGCGCAGGTCAGGCCGCCGCGAATACCGGCACCGTCCGCGCGACCTGCAGCCGCGTGGGAGGCTGCATCTACCGAGCGCCAGGCGAAGCGTCGGCACGCTGGCTTAGCTTTTCCCCAAGCGGCAGCCGGCGTTTCGACGGATCTTTGACGAGGTGGAGAACTCGTTTGAAAATCTCGTCACCCGCGGATGGGCGGCCCACGTGGATGACCGCACTGTCCTTTAGCTGCTTCGTGAGCACATTGCTGGTCAGCTTCAGTGCATCCTCATCCATGGAATCCATAACCTCATCCATCACTATCCAGGGCGGAGCGTGCAATACGACACGCGCAATGGCCAGACCGGTCAGCTCCTCCGCACTGAGCTGCTGCTGCCAGCCGATGGGATGGTCCAGGATCGGAATCAGCCGCTGCAGTTGCAACGCCTTGAGCGCACTCCTGAATGCCTCGTCCTTGAAGGTCTCCGCCGAGCGCGGATAGGACATCGCCTCGCGCAGCGATCCCGGGGGCCAATACGGAGTCCGCGGCATATACAGGACCTCCTCCCCTTTGGGCCGCGTTACCGTACCGGAGCCCCATGGCCACAACCCCGCCAATGCACGGAACAACAGGGTCTTGCCCGTACCCGGCGCCCCCGCAATCAGGACGCGGTCGCCGCTTTGCAAGCTCACCCGCGGCTCCTTCAGCATGGTCGCCCCGGCCGGGGAGGCGATCTCCAGCTCGTCGATCTCGAGCACGCCCGCCGATCCCTCCCGATAGTCGATCTGGCTCTCGACGCAATGCAGCGTGTCCATCGTGACAATCGCGCGCCGGAAGGTTGCCACGCGCAACAAGGTCGCGCGCCAGTCGGCGAGCGAGCTGAAATTGTCGACGAACCAGCGCAGCGAGCCCTGCACCTGCGTGAACGCGCCGGCTGCCATCATGAGACCGCCGAAAGACAGGTCATTGGAGAAGTAAAGGGGTGCCGCCGCCAGGATTGGCGCCACCCCTGTGAACCAGCCGTAACCTGCGGTGACCCAAGTCAGGTTCGTCAGGCCCAGAACCAGGCGTCTGGTTGCAGCGAGGACCGCTGCTAGATCGAACTCGATGCGGCGCTCCTCATGAGCCTCGCCGTGGGCCAGAGCGATGGAATCGACATACTCATTGACGCGAACCAGTGAGAAGCGCAGATCCGCCTCGCGAGCGTAACGCTCCGCATTGCGTGCAATGAGACTCCGGCCCACCCAATAACTCAACAGCGAAGCTGAGCCCGCATAGATGAGCGCAGCCCAGACCATGTACCCAGCGATCACATACGCCTGGCCATGAAAGTGAAAGGTGAAGCTGCTGGATACTCGCCACAACACGCTGACGAACGAGCCCACCAGCACGCCCGCCTGCAGCAGCTGCACCCCGAGCTCGGCAGACAACTCGGTCAGGTGCCGGGCATCCTCGTGCATCCGCTGGTCGGGATTGACGGCGATGGCACCCGCACTGGCCAGTCGAAAGGCGCGCATCGGCTGCAGCCAGTTCTGAATGAGGTCTTTGGCAAGCCCTTCGCGCAGCTTCAGCTTTGACATTTCAACCAGCCACCGCTGGCCGACGTTGAGCACCAGCAGGCCGCCCGCGATCATCCCGAAGACGCCCAGCTGATGAAAGAACTCGCCAAGATCGCGACGGGCAAGGGCATCGTAGAACGGCTTGTTCCACGCGTTCAGGAGAACCTGGCCGTAGGCGGTCAGGATCACCACCCCAGTCAGTACAGCGGCCAGAGCAAACAGGGCGTTGCGCACGGGCGATGCGAGCAGCGCGCGAGACATCAGGGCCATTTGCGGCCAGAGTCCCGACTGGATGCTGTTGGCTCCCTCCGCCGCCGCGCCGGGGGTCGCTGTGTCCTGATCTGTCATGGGGAGCTCTCTTTGCGCGATTCGAGGCCGAGAAATTGCAGATTATTATCTTGCTGCAGCGCATTGGCGAAACCGAAGTCTGTGTGGGCGCCGCTGAGTCCCTCGCGCGCTTGTGTCAGGCGCCAGGACCTCCTGTTTCCCACGATGGCATTGGCGGCGCTGGGCTACGTCCGGACTCGCGCGCTCCAGAAGTCGTCTCCGCCTCGGAGCATCGGCTTCTTCGCGCAGGCAAGCTCCATTCCCAAAGTATCTTCGCAAGTGCGTCACGTGCATCACGGGCATCAAAAACCGCACTTCGATGCTGCTTGGTGGCGAAAGCCCGGACGCCGCGCGGCTGCGCGCGCGGCAGGTGCAGCAGAGACTGCGAGAGCCTGGCAAGCCTGCGCTCCACCTTCGCGCGCTCGGTAAGAAGAAGTTCACGCCGCAACCGAGCCTTGCGCCACTTGCGTGGTCGTACGTTCGATATAGCCCGGGACAGGGAAGCGCCGTAGCGCGCTTCGCCGATCCGCAGCGGCGTGGGCGTGCCGCGCCTGCGGCGCGTCCCGGGAAGTCAGAGCCTTGCGGTGGGGTTCTCGATGCCGGACGTAGCAGCCGGGCGATCCACCAACCCGCCGTGCTGGCCCGTGTCACAGCAGGGCCTACCGCCATGGTCAACCATGGTGGTCAGCGCAAAGACGGTGAACGCGTGAGCCTGTCATTTCACGCACAGGAAATAGCCACGGTTGTACGCGACGTCCAGCTCAGCCTCTTTTTATCCCGGCTGCCAAGAGCACAAGGCCGGCGCCCAGCGCCATGCCACCCACGCATCGAATCACCGCTGCCTGCGTGGGATCGTTGGTCGCGAATCGTAGTTCAGCTACAGGACCCAATTCGAACGAGGTGGCAGCGGCGATGAACCGCCGCCTGAGAGCCGAACGCTCACCGAGCACCGCGCGCTGGCGCCGTGATTCGCAGGGCGCCCTGGCTTTATGTTTAGTGTCGGATCGGTGGCGCTGGCAAGTTCCTCACGGTCCCTGAAGATTGGCGCGAGCCGCTTCGGTACCGATCCACGGTCGGTGGCGGTGCCGACAAGTTGTTTGGGAGGCCGGTAGGACTCGAGCGCCGAATGCAGCCAACTGCCCCACTTCGCGTCGCAGTGGCTGTAGCTGACGAAAGCCCAATACTTGGGGCGGTCCAAAGGCGGTTTTTTCCACGTCGGCGCTCCCTGGCCGTAGTTACTGTTGTCGTATGCCGGGCAGGCCTAGCGTCTCCTCCTTAACTCAGCCACTTCGGCTGCGCGAGCGCGAGCGTTGCCCAACGCGCAGGATTGCGTTGTCCGCCACCCTCGCAGGGGGCACAATGCAACAGCGACTCCCGCCTGATCTCAACCCGACGCAACGAGTGGCCGAGCACCCCGACAACAGAATCTCGCCGTTTGTCGTCGGCGTTTCCGGACACCGGGACCTGCATCCGAGCACGCTGCAACATTTACGTCTGGCGCTCGGGGAGATCCTGCAGCAACTCAAAGTACAGCTCCCGGACTCCGAGGTGCGCGTCATGGCGGGCATGGCCACCGGCGCGGATCTACTCGTAGTACAAAGCGCCCTCGAGCTTGGGTTCGGCGTGGATGCCATGCTGCCGATGCGGCTCGATGAGTATGCGGCCGACTTCGATCCGGAATCGTTCGCCTTGCTCAAGACGCTGCTGGCGCACCCGGCGGTGCGCAGCTTCGCCCTCCCGCTGAGTGCACGGGAGGAAGAAAGCGCGGCGGCCGCCGGCATCTCGCACCGGGACGCACGCTACGCGGCGCTCACGCGGACCCTCACGCGCGGCTGCAGTTTGCTAATCGCGTTGTGGGACGGAGAATCGTCGCTCCTCCCCGGCGGCACTGCGGACACGGTGCTGCGCTATCTGGGTGTACGCACCGATCGCAACAAAGACGACGCTCGGCTGCAATTCACAGAGGCGCCCGCCGATCACGACCTGCCCACCCGGCTCGTCTACTGGATCCCTGCGGTCCGCGCGCAGCCGCGTCCCGCCCCGGACGATCGTTCGCCCTGCTTCCTCGCGGGGCTCGGCGATAACGTCCTGATGCGATTGCCCACGATGCCCCACCGACTTCAGGTCCAACTGTGGTCGCTGAACGTCTATAACCGCGAGTATGAGCGCCTCAGGAATCGCTGGGGCAGCCATACCTCACCGGACTGCCTCATGGGCGACCTCACGGTGACGATGGCGGTGAGCGCCCGCGACCGTCCGACGCTCGAGCGCATTGATGCGCAGTACGGTAAGGCCGATGCGCTCGCCATCTACTTCCAGAGGCGCTCCGACCAGCTGTTCGCCTTCTTCAATCTCGTTGCCTTCGCGATGGGCCTGGCCTATCTCGTGTACGAGAAATTCGTCAGCGCGCGCGTGTTGTTGTTCGTGTACCTATTCATCCTCACTTCGAGCGCCTGCCTGTACTACGTATTGCACGAGCGCCATTGGTTCGCGAAGCACCTGATGTGTCGGGCACTCGCGGAAACGCTGCGCGTGAAGTTCTACCTGAGGCTCGCCCGAGGTGAACACCTGGTGGACGCCGAGGAGGTGCTCTCGCTCTCGGGTGTAAACCGCTTCCACGGTTTCGGCTGGATCGGCCATGTTCTGATCTCGCTTGAGTCTCCTGCGGCAGGGGTCTACCCCGGACGCGGCCCCGGGCCGGAAGATGCGGTCTATCTGGCGTGGATCGAGAATCAGCGTCAATATTTCGTCAAGAAGGTGGCCCAACTGCAGCGCAGCGGCATACGGACGCAGTGGCTAAAGCGCGCCCTATTCGCCATCATCTTCGTGGTGGTCCTGAGTCTGCTGTTGCTGGGCAGGTCGATGGGCGATCGCACCGCCTTTGGCATATCGCTGGAAAATGCACTGACGTTTGCCATGGGGTTGGCGGCCGTCACGCTCGCCTCCTGGGAACTGCACCAGAACAAGATGGCGAACCGCGAGCTGCTGTGGCAGTACCGCAATCAGCTGAAGCACTTCTCCCGTGCGCGCTCGCAGTTGGCGCGTACGTTTGCCGCGGGTCGCCGCCTGGAGATCCTCGCCGAGCTCGGCAAGGACTCCTTGATGGAGAGCTACCTGTGGACCATCCATCGGTTTCATCGTGAGCACGAACCGCCCGGCCGGGCCTGAAGCGGACGCGAGTGGCCACATGACAGGACTGCGGGCGGCCCAGTCAGTAAGAGCTGCGATCCGCAACGCGGCGCAGCTGTTTGTGGAGCCCGATGGGCGGTATGCCCGCGGGTTCGACAACCTCATCCTTGCGCTGATCGTGCTGAGCGTGGCGTCCGTCGGGCTGGAGACGATTCCCGGCTTACCCGCCTGGGCTACGCGCGCGCTTCGCTTCGGCGAAATTGCCGTTGTTAGCGTCTTCTCCCTCGAGTATTTGCTGCGCGTCGTGGCGGCCAAGGAAAAACTAAGATTCATCCTGAGCTTCGCGGGGCTGGTAGACCTTCTCTCGATCGCGCCTTTTTATCTCGCCGGCGTCGACTCGCGCTGGCTGCGGACGCTGCGCCTGCTGCGGCTGCTGCGCGTACTGAAGCTGCAGACGCACGTCCTTGAGACCACCGTCGCCGCGCGCACGCGCGAGCTCACCGAGAAGAATGCGTTACTCGAGCAGGCGCAGGCGCAGCTGAAAGCCGAGCTGGACGTCGCACGCGCCCTGCAGCTCGCGATCCTGCCGGCGAGCTTCCCGGTGCGCGCGGGCTGTGACAGCGCGGCGCGAATGATTCCGGCGACGACCATGGGTGGTGATTTCTACGACTTCATTGAATTGCCTGGCGGGCAGATCGGGCTGGTAATGGCGGACGTGTCGGGCAAGGGCGTGCCGGCGGCATTTTTCATGGCCGTGGCGCGCACCAGCCTGCGCGATATCTCCGCCGACCACGCCGCTCCCGGCGCGTGCCTCGTGCACGCCAACGCGCTATTGTGTTCGCAGAATCCGCTGGATCTGTTCGTGACGGTGTTCTACTGCATACTCGACCCCGTTAGCGGGGTGCTGCGCTACGCGAACGGCGGGCACAACCCACCGTATCTGCGACGCGCCGACGGGTCGGTCGAGACCCTCGACGGCGCGGGCGGACTTGTGCTCGGTGCGATGCCGGGTGTCGAGTTTCCCGATCATGTGGTACAGCTGCGTCCCGGAGACCGCCTGGTGCTGTATACCGACGGGGTCACGGAGGCCTTCAACCCGGCCGATGAGGCCTACGGCGCGCAGCGCCTGGTCGCTGAAATCCAGGCGTACGGCGTCGGTCCGGCCGCGGCCCTCGTCGAGCGCCTGTGCGAGAGCGTCACGGCCTTCGCTGGAGCGGCCCCCCAATCCGATGACATAACGTTGACCGTGCTTAACTGGAATTGCAGCCCGCCCGCCCCGCTCCAATGAACGTTCGGCTCGAAACGCTCGCGCTGACCACGCTGGTGATCCCGGAAGGCAGGCTTGATTTCAGCGCGGCTGCCGGCTTTGAAAAGCAGCTCGAGCAGGTGCTCGCGGGCGCGGGAACCGCGCCGGCGCGGGTGATCATCGATTGCGCCGCGCTCGAATACGTCTCGAGCGCCGGTCTGCGCGTATTCCTGCGTGCGCTGCGGGCGTCGCAGCGTGCCGGCATTTCGTTCGCACTGTGTGCGCTGAAGCCGCCGATACAGGAGGTATTCGACCTGAGCGGCTTCAGCCGCATCATCACGGTGTACCAAGATCGGGCGACCGCGCTCGCACACCAGCCGCAGGCGCGTGCGTGATCGAGCGACGCACGACGGTGCCAAGCGAGGCAGCGCAATTGTGGGTGCTGACGCAATTTCTGCAGGAATTCTGGTCGGCCGCGCACCTGCCGCCGGCGCAGGCGTTGCCCTTCGAGCTCGCGCTCGAGGAAGTGTTCATGAATGTGGTCTTGCACGGCACGACAGCCGGCGCGTTGTGTGAGGTGGAAGTATCGATGGCGCTCACGAGCGACGGCCTGACGATGACGATCGAGGACGAAGGCCCCGGGTTCGACCCGCTGTCGCTGCCTCCGCCGGATGTGACGGCCAGCCTCGCCGACCGCCGCGTGGGCGGGCTGGGCGTGTTCCTGGTGCGGCAGATGATGGATAGCGTGAGCTACGAGCGCGTCGCGGGGCGCAACCAGCTGCGCATGAGCAAGCGCCTCACGGGCTGACCGCCCGCAGCTCCCCCCCATCTGCTGCGCGCCGTGCAGGAGGCAAAAAATTAGCGTAGCGTAGCTGGAAGGGGGACGTCCGCGATCCGCGGTGGACGAGAAGCATAATTCAGAAGAAGGTCCATGTTCGAAATCCAGCTGGGTCCGTCCGGGGAAGTCGTCATGGCGGGACGGCTCGACGCCACGCAGTGCGAAAGCGCGCTCGAGTTCCTGAATCGGCTGCCCGCGCCGCGGGTCATCGACCTCGCCGCGCTCGAATACATCGCCAGCTCCGGGCTGCGCGTGTTCCTGCTGACGCAGAAGCGGGTGCGGGCGGCGGGGGCGGGACTCCAGCTAGTGAACGTGCGCGGACCGATTCACGACATCTTCCGCTACGCCGGCTTCGACCGGATCATCGACATAGTCCGGGCGCCGGGGTAGCGCACCGCCTCCCCACCCGAAAGCTAGCGGAAGCGGCCAACTTTTTGCGTGCTGAGCGGTATTTGTGAACGAGGAGGATGACTCGACGCTCGTGCGTCGCTGTCAGGAAGGCGATCGACATGCTTTCGAGCAACTCGTCCTGCGTTACCAGAAGCCGGTCTTCAACGTCGCACTGCGGATGCTGCACGATCGGCAGGACGCTATGGACGTCGCCCAGACCACTTTCCTCAAGGTATTTGAGCATCTGGCCGACTACGACCCGGCCTTCAGGTTTTATAGCTGGATGTATCGCATCGCGATCAACGAATCCCTCAACGCCCTCGGCGCGCGCAAGCCGCTGGCGGGCGTGGGCGGTAACGAGGCCGACGACGGACCGGGTCCTGACCGGCAGGCCGAAGGCGAGCAGACTCGCCGCGCGATCGAGGATGCGGTGATGCAGCTCAAGCCCGAGCTGCGCTCCGTGATCACCCTGCGACATTTCATGCATCTGAGTTACGAAGAAATGGCCGACATCCTGCAACTGCCAGAAAAGACGGTTAAGTCAAGGCTCTACAGCGCGCGTCAGCTGCTACGGGAGCATCTGCTCCAGGCCCGGGTGGATCTGATATGACTCCTGACCGGTACCTCGCGCTAATTCAAGCCGAGATCGACGGCGAGCTCGACGGCGGCGAGCGCAGCGAGCTCGCGCGGCAGCTGCTGGCAGATCCCGCTACGCGGGCCGTGCGCGACCAGCTCCATCGGCTCTGCGAGCATCTCGATGAGATCGAGTATGCCGAGCCGCCCGCCGAGCTACGCGCCAACATCCTGCAGGCGCTCCCGCCGGCTACCGTCCCGCTGACACGCTACCGGAAGTCGCCGCCGCGCTGGCGGTACGCCGCCCTTATTGCGGGGTTGGTCGGCGCCGGCGCCCTGGTATTCGAGACGGTCCGGGGTCCCGGACCTGCCACGAGCGAGATGGCCGGCACCATGGCGGCCGCTGGCGGGCCCGTGGCGCTGGATACCGTCAGTCTGGGCAGCGGTCCTGTTATAGGCCGCGTGAGCCTGCAGCGCGACGGCACGGGTCTGTCCGTGGCCCTCGAGCTCGCTGCGGAAGCGCCTGTGGACGTGCTCGTCGTAAGCGAGGGCCGCACATTTCGAATCAATGGCTTGGGAAGACAATCCGGCTCCGCTGGGCCCAGCGTGGTGGCTCTGCCTGGACCCGTTGTAAGGGGTCAGGCCGTTGAGTTGACTTTTTTGATTTCCGGCCAGCAGGTCGGGAGGGCGACGCTGAAGGTCCCCGTGGACCGCTGATGGTCGCCGCTCACTTGCGAACCAACTTTTATTTCAGTCGACGGTAATTGAGTACAGAAGGCAACGAACTGGCGAATGTTTCTAACAAACCTGGGGAGATTTCGTATGTCGGGCAAGACAGTGTGGATGGCGGGCGGACTGGTCCTGGCGGTCGGTACCGTCGCCTATCTTAGTTATCACGAGACACCTTCAGGCAGGGACGCCGCGGGCACCATCGTCGCCGCGAAGCGCGCGTATGTAGACGGCACGAGCGGATCGGCCGCCGGGACGTCGACGTCGGGCACGACGGACGATCAGACGGGCAATGCCAACGGGTCGGATCGCGGTACCGACCGGAACGGCAAGGCCTCTGACGCTGGTGGCAAGGCCTCTGATGCGGGCGGCAAGGCCTCTGATGCTGGCGGCAAGGCCTCCGATGCTGGTGGCAAGGCCTCCGATGCCGGCGGGAAGGCCTCCGATGCGGGCGGCAAGGCCTCCGATGCTGGCGGCAAGGCCTCCGATGCGGGCGGCAAGGCTTCTGATGCGGGGGGGAAG
>Ga0210391_10000492_pt1 | contig 41223 bp, 38 predicted proteins | sample IncBWC12OmetaG_FD_160573 | JGI IMG/M metagenome (GOLD analysis project Ga0210391, IMG submission 160573) | Forest soil microbial communities from Barre Woods Harvard Forest LTER site, Petersham, Massachusetts, United States - Inc-BW-C-12-O ...
AGCCGGGTGCTGCCCTTGCGCGCGAGTCGCGCCGGCATGATTTCATGCAGATGGGTCGCGGGCAGGCGCAGCGCCTCGGCGACCCGCAGCGTGGTCTTGAACGGCAGCGGGGAGTCGAGTTCCGGCGCGGACTGGCGAAATTCCACCAGGGTTTGTGTCCCAGCGTCGGTTTGCTCGACCCGGGCGGTGACCTCGATGATGCCGGTTCCGGACTGTTGGCGGCTGACGCCGGCGCTTCGCCTCCCCAGGGCGAGCAGCACCGCATGCGCGGCCACCGTCGCGTGCCCCACGAACGGCGCCTCCTTGCGGGCGTTGAAGAAACGCAGCCGGACGTCATGGTCCGGCGCGCTCGCCGCGAACGTAAACGCTACTTCCGCGTGCGGAAACTCGCGTGCGACGGCGAGCAGAGTGGCATCGCTCTGACCGTCGGCGTCCAGTACGACGGTCGCCGGATTGCCGGCAAAACGAGTCGGAGTAAATGCGTCTACCTGGAAAATACGCAAGGGTGTCTCCGCAGCCTATCGGATGAGTTTTGCACGCATCCGCGCCACAGGCTACACTTACCTTAGCCCTGGGGTGGTCTTTTCAAAGGCCTGAGATGCGGGATATCGGCTCCTCGATTGACCTGCAAACCCGTTGAACCTGACCCGGTTAATGCCGGCGTAGGGAGTAGGTGAATCACAAAATGCGTGCGGCCGTAGAAATCAGCATGTACCCGTTGACCGGAGAGTACCGGCCCCCCATTCAGTCCTTCATCGATCGCCTGAATACCCATCCCGGCCTCATCGTGCGCACCAATGCGCTGGCCACGCAGATTTGGGGCCCACTCGACCGCGTCATGGCGATTTTGACGGAGGAGATGACACACTCCGCCACCGTCGCCGGCGCACCGCAACTGGTGTTCGTCATGAAGGTGCTCCCGGGCCTGGCACCCCCGTGATCGGCGAATTTTCGGTCCAACTCGTGAGTGCATGGCGCGACACGAGTTGGGTCGAAATCCTCGCTGCCGTGCTCGCGGTGGCGTATCTGTTGCTGGCCATTCGGCAACGGCTCGAGTGCTGGGTCGCCGCCTTCTCGAGCTCCTGTCTATATGTGTGGGTGTGCTTCACCGCCCATCTGTACATGGAATCCGTACTGAATGCCTTCTACGCCGCCATGGCGGTGTACGGATTTCTGCAGTGGCGGCAGGGCAGGGGCGGCACCGTCCTTTCAGTGAGCCGCTGGCCCATCGTGGGCCACTTGTGGGGCGCCTTGGGCATCGTGTGCCTGTCGGCGATCAGCGCGTATTTCCTGCGGCGGTTCACCCCGGCTGCGTCGCCTCTCGTGGATTCGATGGTGACGTGGTCCAGCGTGTTTGCGACCTTTCTGGTCGCGCGCAAGGTCTACGAGAACTGGCATTGGTGGCTGCTGATCGATTCCGTCAGCCTGTGCCTGTACTTCACGCGGCGCTTGTACGTCACCACGCTGCTGTTCGCCTTGTACCTCATGCTGATCGTGATCGGTATGCGGCAGTGGCGCCGCACGCTCGGAGCCCCGGCCCATGCGGCCGGATGAACTCCAAAGCCTGGCGGTCCGTCACGTCCCGGGCGGCGGACCGCCGATCATCCATCGCTTGGGGAAGGGCTTGATCAACGAGACTTACCGGGTGGTGCGCGACGGCGAGAGTTTCGCGCTGCGCGTGGCAGCCGCGAATCCCCATCATCTCGGTGTCGATCGCGAATGGGAGGGACGGCTGCTAGGGGCTGCCGTCGCCGCCGATCTGGCACCCGCCATCGTCTACTGCGATCCGCGGCATGGAATTCTAGTCACACGCTGGGTCGAAGCTGTGCCGTGGAGCCCTTCGGAAGTGCGGCGTGGGCCCGGCATCGAGCGAATCGCCGAGCTGCTGCGCCGTATCCACGCATTGCCGATGCCGGCGCCGGCACGCCTCATGAGTCCCGAGAGCTGGATCGACTACTACTCGGGCGCGACGCCGCACGCCGGGGCGGCCCTGCGAAAGGCCGCCACCGCGCAACTGGCCGCGCTCGCGGCTCTGCCGGGAGCTGATACGGCGGTGTGCCACAGCGACTTGCACGTGCAGAACCTCATCGATCGCGGCGACTCTCTGGTGCTGCTCGACTGGGAGTATGCGCACGCCTCGGATCCATTGTGGGATTTGGCGGGCTGGAGCGCCAACAACGATTTCGAACCCGAATTGCGGCACGAACTCCTGGCGCGATACACGGGCCGGCCGCCGACTCGCGGCGAGTCGTTGCGCCTCGAGCGAATGGGCTGGCTGTACGACTATGTCTGCTTGCTGTGGAGCGAACTTTACTTAAGCCTTGCACGCGACGCGGCAACGGACCCGGCCGCGCACGGACAAGTTGCGGCCCGCGCACGGCTGCTCGCGGCGCGCCTCGAAGAGACCAAGTAGTCGCGCCGGGCAAGTTCCGGCACACTAGGCGGCTTGGCGACGTACCCCCTCGAGGGGAAACTTTTACGGAGATCTCAATGGCGCGGATGATCGTGGTGGACCGGGACGGGAAGGAGCATGACATCGAGGCAAAGCCCGGTTTGAAGGTGATGGAGATTCTGCGCGAGCTCGACTACGGTGTCGCCGCGATTTGCGGGGGCCTTTGCTCCTGCGCCACTTGCCACGTGTACGTCGACGAAAATTGGGCGGGCCGGCTGCCCAAGCCGCAGAGCGACGAGCTCGAATTGCTCAAGGAACTGCCCGACTTTCGAGAGGCCGACTCGCGCCTGTCCTGCCAGGTCGATTTCACCGAAGCGCTATCCGGCCTCAAAGTGGCCATCGCCCCCGACACCTAGGATCACTTTTTCTCGGCTTGCCGGCGCACCGCCTCCTGCGCCGCCGCGATCGCCTGTTGGTCGCCGAGGAAGCGGCGGCCGAGAGACTGCAGCTGTTCGTCCAACTCGTACAGGATCGGGATGCCGGTCGGAATGTTGAAATCCACGATGTCGCTCTCCGACATCAGGTCGAGCATTTTCACCAGGGCACGCAGCGAATTTCCATGCGCGACGATCAGCACATTCCTGTCGGCTCGGAGTTCGGGAACGATTCGCGACTCCCAATAGGGCAGCACCCTCGACAGGGTGTCCTTGAGCGATTCGGCGGCGGGCAGCGAGGCCGCGCTCACGTCGGCATACCGAGGATCGAAACGGGGATGCCGCGGGTCATCCAGCCCCAACGGCGGAGGGGGAATATCGTAGCTGCGGCGCCAAATCTTGACCTGTGCTTCGCCGTGCTCTGCAACCGTCTGCGCCTTGTTGAGTCCCTGTAAGGCTCCGTAGTGGCGCTCATTGAGGCGCCAGCTGCGCTCCACCGGGATCCACATGCGGTCGGTGGTGTCCAGAAGCAGCCACAGCGTGCGGATCGCGCGCTTCAACACCGAGGTGAAGGCGATCTGCGGCTCGATCCCCTCGCGCTGCAATTCCCGTCCCGCCTGTACCGCCTCCAGGCGTCCCTGATCGCTCAAGTCGACGTCATGCCAGCCGGTGAAGAGATTCTCCACGTTCCAGATGCTCTGGCCATGACGAACCAAGATCAGTTTTCCCGGCACTATTCCTCCCGGGAGCCGGCAGGCTCCTGACGCATGACCGCGGCAAACACACCCTCGAACAGCGTGGCCAAGGTCTCGCCGAACTTTATTTCCACACGCAGGCGGATTCGCCCGCGGCCAGCACGCTTGAGCATCCTGCAAAATTTCGCGATTTGTGCCTCCGAGGGCGCCGCGGCGCAGGCCCGCAACTCGCCCTCGACCGGCGCCAGGAAGCGCGTGTTCGATTCCTGGATCACCACGTCGGCCGGCAGATGCCGTGTCTCGAGATAGCGGGTGGCCCAGGCCCAACCGGTGAGCACCGCCACCGAATACAAGCTGCCGCCGAAAGCGGTGCCCTTGTAATTCGCGTTGGGTGCGAGCGGCGCGCGCAAGACGACGCAGGTGTCGTCGGCCGACTCGACCACGATGCCGATGTGCCTCGCGAGCAGAAATTCCCGCACGATGCGGTCTTGTAGATAGTCGCGGCCGAATTTAGCTGCTGTCGGAGCCATCCGCTCAATCCTGCGCGAGGCGCCTGACCGCCTGCAAGGCGACGGACAGGGTCGCAAAATCCGGCGCCGCGCCGGTGCGCAGATCGACGACGATGCGCTTCAGTGCTTCGACCGGGGCCGCGTGCCGATCGATCCAAAGGCTCACGCGGGCGCCGGCGTCGCGGCCCTTGCACGACAGCACCGCTCGGGTGATTTCGCGCTGCAGCTCGTAAAGGTTGTCGCGCAAGGTACCGCGCGCGACCGCCTGCCAATGGCCGTCCACGGCGAGGCTTTCGATCTGCTCCTTGATCCAGGTCAGGCCGATACGTTCGCCCAAGTCGAAATACGCCGCGGCGGCATAGCCCATTCCCAGGTGCGAGGCCGTGGCGACGTCCACCAAGTCCAATGCACAGTGCAAGGCTTCGAGCGAGGCGATTCGAGAGGCGAGCTGCTCGGGTACGTGCTGCTCGATGAGGCGCGAGCGCAGCACGTTCAAGCGCGCCTGCTCGGTGACGCTGAGGACGCCCGGGAGCTCGTGGAACAACTCGGCCACTTTCGCGGCATAGCGCGATACCGCGCGCTCGATATCGAGATCGTTGCGCCGCTTCTCGAGCAGCCAGTAGGTCATGTGCCGCAGCAGCCGCGTGGTTTGAAACATCGCGGTGTACTGCACCGCCGCGGGGATGCGGTTGTCGAGCCCTTCGATCTCGGCCCAGATCTCGCGCACGGCGAACACTTCGCGCGCGATGCTGTATGCCCGCGCGATCGCCGCGGGATCAGCTCCCGTGTCGTCCTGCGCGCGGATCGGAAATACGGGGCCCATGCGATTGATCAAACTATTGGTGATCGAGGTGGCAATGATCTCGCGCCGCAGCCGGTGGCGCTTCAGGCGGGCGGCGAAACGTTTGCGGACCGGCGTCGGGAAATAGCGTGTCAGCTCCGCCGACAGGTAGGGATCTTCCGGCACGTCGGAATGAATGAGCGCACGGTACAGCCAGATTTTGCCGTAACTCAGGTTGATGGCGAGCTCGGGACGGGTCAGTCCCTCGCCGGCCTTGCGCCGCTCGGCGATCTCCTCCTCGCTGGGCAGGAATTCCAACGAGCGGTTCAAATCCCCGGATCGTTCGAGCGCGCGGATCACGAAGGCGCTCTCGCTCAAGCGCTCCTTGGCCTGAAACTCGCTGGTGCTGATCGCCTGACTTTGGAGATAGTTGTTGCGCAGAACCAGCGCCGCGACCTCATCCGTCATCTGCACCAGCAGCCGATCGCGTCCGGCGCGGGTGATCTCCTTTGCACGTACCGCGCCGTTCAACAGAATCTTCAAGTTGACCTCGACGTCCGAACAGTTCACGCCGGCGGAATTGTCGATGAAATCCGTGTTCAGCCTGCCGCCGCGCCGCGCGAATTCGACGCGACCAAGTTGCGAGACACCGAGGTTGCCGCCTTCCCCGATGACCTTGCAGTTCAACTCGCGGGCGTCGATCCGAACGGCGTCGTTGCTCCGGTCGCCCACATCGCTGTGACTCTCTGAGGAAGCCTTGACATAGGTGCCGATGCCGCCGTTCCAGAACAGATCGACGTGCGCCTTGAGGATGGCCTTGATGAGTTCGTTCGGCGTGACCTGCGCGGGAACCTCGAACAGCTCCTGCGTTTCGCGAGACAGAGTCAGGTTCTTGGCGGCCCGCGAATACACTCCGCCGCCCTTCGATATTGCGCCGCGCGAATAGTCATCCCAGCTCGAACGCGGCATCTTGAACAGCCGTTCGCGCTCCTTGAAGGAGCGCGCGGGATCGGGCTGCGGATCGATGAAGATGTGCATGTGATTGAAGGCCGCCACCAATTGGATGTGCGGCGACTGCAGCATCCCGTTGCCGAACACGTCTCCGGCCATGTCGCCTATGCCGGTCACCGTGAAGTTGCGGCTCTGGATGTCCACGCCGATCTCGCGAAAATGCCGCTTCACGCATTCCCATGCGCCGCGCGCGGTGATCGCCATCTTTTTGTGGTCGTAGCCCGCGGAGCCTCCGGAGGCGAACGCGTCGCCGAGCCAGAATCCGTACTCCTCGGAGATGGCGTTGGCAATGTCGGAAAAGGTTGCAGTACCCTTGTCGGCGGCCACCACGAGGTAGGCGTCGTCCTTGTCGTGGCGCACCATCAGGGGCGGCGCGACGATCTTGTCGTCGACGATGTTGTCGGTGATGTCCAAGAGGCCCCTGATGAGGGTCTGGTAGCACGCAATCACCTCGGCCTGCTGCGCCTCGCGCTCGAGCGGCAGCCGCTTGACGACGAAGCCACCCTTGGCTCCAACCGGGACGATGACGGTGTTCTTCACCTGCTGCGCTTTCATGAGCCCGAGCACTTCGGTGCGGAAATCCTCGCGGCGATCCGACCAGCGGATGCCGCCGCGCGCCACATAACCCATGCGCAGGTGCACGCCCTCCATGCGCGGCGAGAACACGAAGATCTCGAACAGCGGTTTGGGCAGCGGCAGCTCGCGCAGATGCTGGCTTTCGATCTTGAACGAAAGGTATTCCTTGAGCTGGCCGTCGCGGCCGGTTTGATAGGCGTTGGTGCGCACGGTTGCGGTGAGCGCGTTCCACAAGGCCCGAAGAATTCGATCCTCGTCCGAGCGCGTGACCTCCTCGAGCTCCGCGCGGATGCGGCGATCGAGCCGCGACAGCGCGCTTTGGCGCGCGGCGGGGGAGGTTTGCGGATCGAAGCGGGCCACGAACAGATCCGCCAGCGCCCGCGAGATGGCCGCCTGGTTCACGAGGACCTGCGCGATATACACCTGACTGAACGGCAGGCCGGTCTGCAGCAGGTAGCGGCAGTAAGCGCGCATCACGATCACGGTGCGCCAGGGTATTCCCGCGGTGAGCGTCAGCTGATTGAAGCCGTCGTTGTCCATGCGCCCCGTCCACACCGACGCGAAGGTGCTCTTGACCTCGCGCTCCATGGCGTCGAACTGGGCCGCCGTCGACGCCTGCACGATCAGCTCGAGATCCTGAATCCAAGCGCGCCGGCCGCCCGGGAACTCCAACTCGTAGGGGCGCTCGGCAATCACCTTGAGCCCCATGTTCTCCAACATGGGCAAAAGGTCGGAGATGGGAATCGCGTCCTGGTGGCGGAATATCTTCAGGAAGAACTTGTCCTTGCGCCGCGGCTCGCGCCGGTAGATGTCCAGGTGCAGGCGCGACGGCTCCTTCTCCACGGCCTCGAGGAACGACACATCGAGGGCGGCGGCATCGCCCGAGAAATCTTCCGTGTAGGCGGCCGGAAATGCCTGCGCGTATTTCTCGAATAGCTGCAGAGCGTATGCCTCGTCGAGGCGCGCCAGCAGCGCCGCCTTGAACCCGTCCGACCACGACCGCACCGCGGCGGCGACGCGCCGCTCCAGGGCCTCGGCGCCGATGCGGCTTTCTTCGGTGGGCGCCGTGCGCGCAACGATGTGAATGCGCGCAAGATTCGACTCCGCGATCTGCACTTGAGATTCCATGCCGCTCGCGGAGAACGCTTCGCGAATGACCTTTTCGATGCGCTGCCGGACCTGGGTGTTGTACTTCTCGCGCGGCACGAACACCAGGCAGGAATAGAACCGCCGAAATGCGTCGCGGCGCAGCAGCACGCGCACCCGCGGGCGCTCCTGCAGCCCCAAGATGCCGGTGACGGTGCGGTTAAGCTCGGCGACGCTTGCCTGAAACAATTCGTCGCGGGGAAAGGACTCGAGAATGTGCAGCAGCGCCTTGCCGTCGTGGCTGTCGGGAGCCAGTGCGAACTGCTCCACCACCTGCGCCACCTTGTGCCTCAGCACGGGAATTTCCCGCGGGTTGCTGTTGTAGGCCGATGAGGTCCACAACCCGAGGAATCGCTTCTCGCCTATCAAGCGGCCCTTGGCATCGAAGTGCTTGATGCCGATGTAGTCGAGGTGCCCGGACCTGTGAACGGTGGACACCAAGTTCGCCTTGGTGACGAGGACTATGTCGCGCGAGCGGCTCTGACGGCGAATGTCCCTTGCCAGAGAGCGGTTGCTCTTCTTCGAGCGTGTGTGCCCGCGGCGCAGGATCCCGAGGCCGGTGGCCTCGACGGGCCGCAGAGCCTCCTGCCCCTTGCGCCCCTGCAATCGATATTCGCGGTAACCCAGGAAGGTGAAGTGGCGATCCTCCATCCAGGCGAGCAGCGCAAGCGCTTCGCTCAGATCTCCCGCATCGAGGTGTTCGCTCAAGGAACTCAATTCCTGCGCCACCTGCCGGGTGGCGGCGCGCATCTTGCCCCAATCGGCGCACGCGACCCGTACGTCGCTCATGCTGCGCGCGATCTGCGAGGCGAGAGAATTCAATGCCGCGGGATCGACGATGCGATCCACCTCGATGTGCTGGAACGACTCCAGCCGCGGCTTCCTGCCGGAGGGCTGCGCGTCGTCCTCCTCGGCTTCGCCCCGCTCGCGCACGGACAGCAAAGTTCCGGAGCCGTCGCGCGACACGGCAAAGATCGGATGCGTGAGAAAATGCAGGGTGAGGGCGCGCTGAGTCAGCGCGAGGTTGATCGAATCCACCAGAAAGGGCATGTCGTCGTTCACCATTTCGATCACGGTGTGCGGCGAGGTGTACCCATGCTCGCGCAAGGTCGGGTTGAATACCCGCACCAGCGCCGTCCTGCGCCGTCGGCTTGCGAACAGCAAGTGCGACAGTGCGGCGGCGGCGAGCTCCGCGGGCTCACGCGAGGCGAGATCCTCCGCGTCGACGCTTGCGTAGTAGGCCCGAAGAAAGTGCGGCCAGTCCAGGTTGCGCATCGATTTGGGCGGCTTGACCGCCGACCGCGCGACGGCGGCCACGATCCTGCGATGTTGTTCCGAGGAAGCCTGATACATGGGACTGTTCCTTGCGTTAATCCGGCTTTTCCAGATCCTTGATGACGGCGCCGAGGAAGCGGCACGCCTCGCCGCCGGTGATGCAGCGGTGATCGAAACTCAATGACAGCGGCATCCGCCGGTGAGCCTGCACGGCGCCCGCGACGACCACGGCATCTTCCCGCACCTTGCCCGCGCCCAGGATGGCGACCGCGGGCGGCACCACCAGGGGGATGCCATAGCGGCCCGCGAGCGTGCCGAAATTCGACAACATCAGCGTAAAGTCGCGCAGGTCCTCAGGTTGGGTGCTGCGCCGGTGCGCCGCCTGCTTTTGCAGGGCGATGCCTTCGCGCAGTTCCTCCGGCGATTTACGCTCGATGTTCCGCACCACCGGTACGATGAGTCCGCCGGGCGTATCCACGGCGATGGCAAGATCGATATGCGCGACCAGGAGCCGCGACTGCGCGACCGGATCGTACCAGGCGTTCAAGGCGGGTTCCGCGCGCCATGCGGCGATCATCGCGCGCATCAGCCGCAACATATAATCTCCCCGCTGCGTCCAGTGGTGAATGTCGGCGTCGTCGCACACGGTGCTGCCGGGCACCTGATCGCGCGACAGCGACATGCTCTGCGCCATGGCGCGCCGAACGCCGCGCAGCTGTTCGACTGTACCGTCGCCGGGACCCGCCGCCGCGATCGCACGTGCGGCCGGCGAGGCGGCTGCACCGTTCCCGGCGGCCGCGCCGTTCGAAGCACCCGAACCGTTGGTAGCGCCCGCGCCGTTCGACTCGGCCGCCCCCACATTGGCGTGCCGCAGAACGTCGTCGAATGTGATCAGTCCGGCGCGGCCGGTGCCTTGGATCGTCGCGAGATCCACTTTCAAGCGTCTCGCGAGCGCTCGCGCAGCAGGTACGGCGCGGGTGCGGGAATCGTCGTTGCCGCTGCGCGCGCCTGCAACCTGCGCCAATTCAACGAATTCCTCATCGCTCGCCGCGGGCATGCTGCCGACGACCGTCCCTGAATCGAACTCGATGAGCGGCGCGCCGGTGGGCACGATGTCGCCGGGCCCGCCGTGCAGGACGGTTACCACGCCGCCGAACGGCGCAGGCACCTCGACCACGGCTTTGGCGGTTTCCACCGACACCATGGGCTGATCGACCCGCACGTGATCGCCCACCTTGACGTGCCATTCGACGATCTCGGCTTCGGCCAAGCCCTCGCCCAAATCAGGAAGCCTGAATGTACTCATGAAATTTCTCTAGTCGGCGAAAGTGAGTTCGACCGCGTCGATGATCCGCTGCACGCCCGGAATGTAATCGTGCTCGAGCTTGAACAGCGGCATGATGGTGTCGAAACCGGCGACGCGCTGGATCGGGGCCTGTAGGTCGTAAAGGCCGTGCTCCGCAACCAGAGCCGCAATCTCGGCTCCCACGCCGACGTTGCGGGCGGCCTCGTGAACGATCACGAGCCGGCCCGTTTTTGCGACGGAGGACAGAATGGTCCCGATGTCGATTGGGCTCAGTGTCGCCAGATCGATGATCTCGGCGCTGATTCCGCGCTTGTCGAGCTCGACGCCCGCGCGCAAGGTCTCCATCGTCATTGCGCCCCAGGTGACCAGAGTCACGTCGCCTCCCTCGCGCAGAATGAAGCACACATCGAGCGGCAGAGCCCGCCCATCGTCGTTCACCTCCTGGCGCATCGCACGATACAGGCGCACCGGCTCCAAGAACATGACGGGATCCGGATCGCGAATGGCCGCGAGCAGAAGCCCGTAGGCGCGCGCCGGCGAGGAGGGACACACGACGCGTATTCCCGGAATGTGGCACAGCATGGACTCGGTGCTTTCCGAATGATGTTCGGGGGCGTGAATGCCGCCGCCGTGCGGCATGCGCATGACGACGGGGCAGGTGAGCCGGCCCCGCGTCCGGTTGCGCATGCGCGACATGTGATTCACGATCTGGTCCAAGGCCGGGTATAGGAAACCCATGAACTGGATTTCCGCGACGGGCTTGAGACCGTGCGTCGCCATTCCCACGGACATCCCGGCAATCGTCGCCTCGGCAAGCGGGGTATCCTGCACCCGGTCCTTGCCGAAGCGTTCCTGCAACCCCGCGGTCGCGCGGAACACTCCGCCGTTCACGCCAACGTCTTGTCCGATCACGACCACGTCGATGTCCTGCTGCATTTCCCAGCCATGCGCCATCGCAATGGCTTCAACCATGGTGATTTTCGCCAAGTCAATGACCGCTGGGTTTCGAGCTGTATTTTCGCGCGCTGAGACGCTGCTCATGCAAGTGGGCGGGCAGGTCGGCGAACAGATGCTCGAACATAGCATCGGTCGCCGGTTTCGCGCGTCCCAAGTACTCGGTTACCGCCGCATCGACCTTGAGTGAGCACTCCTCCAGCAGGGCTCGCTCCTTGGCGTCGTCCCAGGCGGCGTCCTTGACGAGAAATCGGCGCAAGCGAATCAGAGGCTCGAGCGCCCAGGCATCATTGACCTCTTGGGCGGGGCGATAGCGGCTGGCGTCATCCGAGGTGGTGTGATCGCTCAGACGGTAGGTCAGCGCCTCGATCAATCGGGGACCCGCGCCCATTCTCGCGGCCTCGAGGGCCTCGCCGACCACCTCTCTCACGGCGAACACGTCGTTGCCGTCGACTTGAATGCCCGGTATGCCCGCCGCCACCGCTTTCTGCGCGAGAGTCTGCGCCGCGGTCTGAGACTTCGTCGGCACGGAAATCGCCCAACCGTTGTTGACGATGACGAATACCACGGGCAAAGCGCGCGCCCCTGCCAAATTGAGCGCTTCGTAGAACGCGCCCTCGGATGTGCCGCCGTCGCCTATGTAGGCGAGGGCGCAGCGCGGCTCCTTGCGCACCTTGAAGGCCATGGCCGCGCCGGCCGCGTGCAAGGTCTGGGTGGCGATGGGTACGCACCAGGCGAAGTCGTGCCGAGGCACCGCGAAATCGTTGCCGCGCTCATCGCCACCCCAATACGTCAGTATCTCGGTCATGGTCACGCCACGCCAAAGCTGCGTGCCGAATTCCCGATACACTGGGGCGAGCACGTCCTCGGGACGCATGGCGGCGCCGACGCCGATGTGCGCGGCCTCGTGACCGAGGCACGATGGGTACGTGCCGATTTGTCCGGTGCGCTGCAGATTCACCGCCTTGGCGTCGAATACACGGACCAGCGTCATGGCCCGATACATGCGCAGCACCTCTGCGATGTCCTTCGCGAATTCCGGCAGCGGGGCCACGGCAACTCCCGCGGGATCCAGGATCTGCCTGTAGGGGATCTTGAACTCGGCAACCGTCTTCATTCGCGAATTATGCCAGGTGTTGATTGTCCATGCGCTTCTAGGGGCGATGTGGACCGGCGAGATAGCGCTGCGTCTGCATCTCGACCAGCCGGCTCGAGGCGCGCTGAAACTCGAGCCGCAGTCGTTCGCCGTGATACAACGCGTCCGGCGCGGCCGCCACCGACACCACGAGCTTGACGCCGCGATCGTAGAACTCATCGACCGCCGCGATGAAGCGGCGCGCGGCGTCATCGTCGGATTCGGTGAATGGGGGAATGTTCGAAATGAAGATGGTGTGATAAAGGCGTGCGAGCTCGATGTAGTCATTCTGGCTGCGCGGTCCCTCGAAAAGATCGCTGAACTCGAACCACGCCATCCCTGCGCCGGTGGCCAACGCCGCGATGTCCCGGTCTTCGACGATGAGAGTTTTGGGTCCCATGGCGGAGTCGCCGGCCAGTTGCGCGAAGCGGCCGCGCAGCTGTGCCGCCGTGTCAGGCAGCGCCGAATCGAAGTAGGTCGGCGCCTGCTCCAGCCGGCGCAGGCGATAGTCGATGCCGCCGTCCAAGTGCACCACGTCCACGTGCTCCTTGATCAATTCGATGGCCGGCAGGAATCGTTCGCGTTGCAGCCCGTCCTTGTACAGATCCTGAGGCGCCGTATTGGATGTGGCAACCAGCGTCACGCCGCGGCGGAACAAGCTCTCGAGAAGTGCCGCCAGTATCATCGCATCGGCGATGTCCGCGACGAAGAATTCGTCGAGGCAAATGATCCGCGCACCGCGCGCCAGTCGTTCCGCCACCGTCTCGAGAGGTTGCGTGCGATCGGTGACGGTGCGCAGCTCCGCGTGCACTCGGCGCATGAAGCGGTAGAAGTGGCTGCGTTCGCGGCGGGAGAACTTGAGCGACTCGTAGAACCAATCCATCAGCATGGTCTTGCCGCGCCCGACGCCGCCCCAGAGATACAGGCCGCGCAGCGGCTCGCGCTTGGGGGCAGGCAGCCAGGGCGCGAGCGCTCTCAGCCTTTCGCCGGCCGAGCGGGACGATGCCAGAAGACTTGCGCGTAAGCGGTCGAGCCGGATCGCCGCCTGCATCTGGGTCGCGTCGAATTCCAGCCGCCGCGCCGCGACCTCAAGTTTCAGGCGCGCTTCGACCGTCCTAGGCATGGGGCTGTTGGCGAGGCCGATTCTAGAGGCTCTGGTAGTTGGGGCCGGAACCGCCCTCCGGCGTCACCCAGGTGATCTGGCCGGCGTAAGGGTCCTTGATGTCGCAGGCCTTGCAATGCACGCAGTTGGAGGCATTGATCTGCAGCTTGTTGCCGCCGGCGCCGTCGTCAATCATTTCATAGACGTTGGCGGGACAGAAATTGGTGCAGGGATTTCCGAACTCAGTCGCGCATCGGGTCGCGCACAGCGTGGTATCCGCCACGTGCAGATGCACCGGCTGGTTCTCGTCATGGGTCGTTGCGGCGAAAAACACGAACGCCAGCCGGTCGCGCGGCGGCAGTTCGCGATCCCCCCAGTCGCGGTCCGGCGATTGGTAGTCATTCAGCCGCTTCAGTGCCGTGTCGTCGGCGTGATTGGCCAGAGTCCATGGCAGCTTGCCGAAGGTTGCGGTTTCGAGGACGGCGTTGGCGAGACCGAGCCACAGGCCGCGGCGGAAACCCGGCCGGATATTGCGCACCTTGTGGAGCTCCCGGCCGCCGGGCGATTCGCGCCAGCGCGCATCGAACCCGGCGCTGGTGCCGCGCTCGGCGAAGTGCGCGGCGGCGGTCATGCCGGAACGTATCGCCTGATGGATGCCCTTGATCTTCGGAGTGTTGAGCGTGCCGCCCGCATCGCCCACCAGCATCGCGCCCGGCATCTCGAGCGTCGGCATCGATTGATAACCGCCCTCGATCACGGTGCGCGCGCCGCCCGCGATGATTTCACCCCCCTTCAGCAGGCTCTTGATCTCGGGATGATTCTTGTATTGCTGGAAGGCCTCGAACGGTTTGAAGCGCGGGTCTTCATAGTCCAGGCCGATCACGAATCCCACGTACACTCGATCGTTGTCGAGGTGGTATAGAAAACTTCCACCATAAGTATGGCTGTCCAGCGGCCAACCCAGAGTGTGTTGAATGAGGCCGGGTTGTACACGTCCGGGCGGCAGCTGCCACATCTCCTTGAATCCCAGCCCATAGGTTTGAGGCGATTTGCCGGCATCGAGATTGAAGCGCTTGATCAATTGCTTCGAGATGCTGCCGCGGCAGCCCTCGCAGAGCACGGTGAGCTTGGCGTGGATCTCGGGGCCGGGCGCAAAATTCGGTCCGGGCTCGCCGTTCTTTTCGACCCCCATGTCGCCGATGCGCACTCCCTTGACGGCGCCGGCCTCATCGAACAGGGCTTCCGCGCCCGCGAATCCCGGAAATACGTCGACACCCAGCTTCTCGGCCTCTTGTCCGAGAATGGGTATCAGCTGTCCCAGCGAGATGATGAAGTTACCGTGATTGGCCATCTGCGGCGGGGTGGGCAGGCGGTAGCGCTTGCGGCGCGTCATGAACAGGAACTCATCGCGCGCAGCCGGTACGCAGACGGCCGGCGGGCGGGATCGCCAGTCGGGAAGCAGCTCATCGAGAGGGCCGGGTTCAAGCACCGCGCCCGACAGGGAATGGGCGCCCAAACTTGCGGCTTTTTCCAGCACGCAGATGCTCAAGCCGGGGTTGAGTTGCTTCAGACGAATCGCGCAGGAGAGGCCGGCGGGGCCGGCCCCAACGATTGCAACCTCGTATTCCATGACATCGCGGGGGGATTCACTCATCAACGGGCACCTCGAAAAACGCGCGATAGTAGATCACAAACGTTGGGGCACCGGGAGGCGTCCGACAGGCGGACAGACGGTGAGGGGATATCCCCAGCGATGTCGCTTTATATAGTGGGGACACCCATGTTGACAGGCCACGGATGCCGGCTTCCAGGATGGCCAAGGGATTTGGGCATGGCTGGGGCAAGGACGCCCACCCCATTGGTACCAACCGAGTGACCGACCAACTGATCGGCCGGCGGTCAATCCTGCCGCCAGCTCGGCTTGCGCTTGGCAAAGTGAGCGCTGAAGCCTTCCCGGGCCTCCGCCTGCACCCGCAGTCGCGCCAGGCGCGCGGCCGCCTCCTGAGAGGCCGCCGCCCGATTCGGCGCCCCGGCACGGCCGACATCGCGTATCAGGGCCTTGGCTTCGGCCTGAGCCCCGGGTGCCCCCTTCTGCAGCGCCTGGGTGATGCGGTCGCACGCGGCGTCGAGCAGAGAGGCCGGCACCACTTCATGCACCAGCCCGAGCTCCTTGAGATCGGCTGCCGTCAGTGTCTCTGCCGTCAAAAAGTAGCGCCGGGCGGCGCCTTCGCCGATCTTGCCCAGTACGAAGGGTGAAATGACCGCCGGTATGATTCCCAACCGCACTTCGGTGAAGGCGAATTTCGCCGCATCCGAGGCCACCACGATGTCGCAGGCAGCGATTATCCCGAGCGCTCCGCCGTAGCCGTCGCCGTTCACGCGTGCCAGTGTCGGCTTCGGCAGGGAATCCAAGATGCTCAGCATCGCGGCCAGCTGCTCGGCGTCCCTCAGGTTGTCGGCTTCGACGGCCTGCGCTTGCGCCTGCATCTCGCCGAGGTCGGCGCCGGCGCAGAAGACCTCCCCGGTACCCGTGATTTGTACAACCCGCACCCCCGGGTCGTCGGCACAGCGTTGCAACAGGGCGCTCAGCGCGGCGATGGTTGCCCGATCCAGCGCATTACGTTTCGCGGGGCGATTGAGCGCAATTTGCGCAACGCCGCCAACGGTCGCCGCGAGGACGCACTCGCTCATCGGATGGCGATTCGACGCGTCACACGAGTTCGATGGCGATCGCCGTCGCCTCGCCGCCGCCGATGCACAGGCTCGCGATGCCGCGCTTCTGACCGCGCGCGCGCAGGGCATGCAGCAGCGTGGTCATGATGCGAGCACCCGTGGCCCCGATGGGATGACCGAGGGCGCAAGCCCCGCCGTTGACATTCACCTTTGCGTGATCGAGGCCCAAATCCTTGATTGCCGCCATCGGCACCGCGGCGAAGGCCTCGTTGATTTCGTACAGGTCGACATCCCGGGCCTGCCAATTCAGTTGCCGCAGCAATTTTGCAATCGCGCCCACCGGGGCCAGCGTGAACCATTCGGGTTCGCGCGCAAAGCTCGAGTACCCCAGAATGCGCGCCAGCGGTTTCAAACCTTGCGATGCCGCAACGGATGCGCGCGTCAACACCAGCGCCGCCGCGCCGTCGGAAATGCTCGAGGAACTCGCGGCCGTGACGGTGCCATCCTTCTTGAACGCGGGTTTCAGGGTCGGGATCTTGGCGATATCGAGGGTAAACGGCGTTTCATCCTTGTCGACCACCAACTCTCCCTTGCGGGTCTTGGCTGTGACCGCGGTGATCTCAGCCGCGAAATCACCGCGTGTGATCGCAGCGAGCGCCCGACGCACCGACTCGGCGGCGAAATCGTCCTGTGCCTTGCGGCTGAAAGCGTATTTCTCCGACGTGGCTTCCGCGAAGCACCCCATGAGCTGTCCGTCCCAGGGGCTTTGCAGTCCGTCATAGAACATGTGATCCACGACCTCCTGGTTCCCCATGCGATAGCCCGCTCGCGCTTTGGGTAAGAGGTAGGGCGCATTGGTCATGGACTCAATCCCGCCCGCCACCACCACTTGGGCAGTGCCGGCGAGAATCTGATCGCAGCCCAGCATCACCGCGCGCATCGCGGATCCGCACATCTTATTGACCGTGGTCGTGGGAACGCTGGTCGGGATTCCGCCCCCCAAGGCTGCCTGGCGCGCCGGCGCCTGGCCGATGCCGGCCGACAGCACGCAGCCCAAGATCACCTCATCGACCAAAGTCCCAGCCGCTCCGGAATCCGCGAGCGCCGCTTTGATCGCGGCCGATCCCAATTGCGGGGCGGTGACCGTGGCGAAGACGCCTTGGAAGGCCCCGACCGGGGTGCGGCGGGCGGCCAAAATGACGACGGGATCAGAGTTCATGCGTACAACCGTTGATTTTGCTGGGGTACCTCATTATAGCCGCGCCGAGGGCCTAGCCGCGGTTGCTACGGAGCGAGCGGCTCGCCCACGGCGTGGGCAATCAGTTCGCGGCTGCGCTGCCGGGCGTCGCTCGCGCTCAGAACTTCAAGTATTTCAACGCGAATCGGCTGGCGGTGTATCCAGGCTCCCCCCGGCGGCAGCACTGCGCGAGTGCCGTGAATCGCCATGGCCACCACCGGTATGTCGGAGCGTGCCGCGGTGGTAAATGCCCCGCCGAGAAACTTGCCGACCTGGCGGCTCTCACTGAAGGTCCCCTCGGGAAAGAACACCAAGGACTGGCCGGTCGCCGCAAGCCTTACCACCCGGCGCGCATCGACCCCGCCCTTGTGCCGATCGAAACGCTCGACGAACTGCGAACCCAGGCGCCGCAGCAGCAGGCCGGCCAGGGGCACGCGCACCATCTCCTTCTTGATCACGAAGGCGAAGTCCGGCGGCAATGCCGCGGCCGCCACCAAACCATCGATGTAGCTCGCGTGATTGGCGACCACCACGCACGGTCCCTGCGGCAGGCGCTCCGCCCCCACCACCTCGAATGGAATGCCGGCCAGACGCAAAAAGACGCGCGACACCACGCCGGCCACCAGGCGGCGGCGGCGCAGGCTCGGAAGGAAAAGATTGACGGTGAGACAGGTCAATCCCAACGCCGTGAACAGCACGAGGCAGTAGGCGAGATACAGCGCCTGCGCGGCCGTGCGCAGGCTCGCCTGCTTAGTTACTGTGATCTGGTTCTCCTTATGTTAATACTTAACTGTACTGTGATTCTGGTCACGCCGACCCGCCGGGACGCCTCGCATACTGGCTCCTGCGCGCTTATACCGCACCATTTCGTGCGAATACCACGCGGAAAACTATGGCGACGGCTCTTAAACGCACGGTTTATACACGCACCACGGGCGCAGCGGTACCCGCTGTACGCGAGGCGGCGGATCCCGCCCTGCAAAAATTCCTCGATGCAGTGTGGCTGGAGCGCGGCCTGTCGACGAATACTCTAGCGGCGTATCGTGCAGATCTGACCGCGCTGGCGCGATGGCTCGAGGAGCGCGACGGTGCACTGCTCAAGGCCACGCGCATCGAACTTTTGGGTTTCATCGCCGCGCGGGTCGAGGGCGGATCCCGGCCCCGATCCACCGCGAGGCAACTGTCGAGTTTCCGAAGATTCTTTCGATTCATGGTGCGCGAAGGATTGATCGAGCTCGATCCGACCGCGCAGATCGCCATGCCCAAAATCGGCCGCTCCCTCCCCAAGTCCCTGACCGAAGCGGAAGTCGATTCACTGCTCGAGGCGCCGACCGTGTCGGACCCGCTGGGGCACCGCGATCGCACCATGCTCGAGGTGCTGTATGCCACGGGCCTCCGGGTCTCGGAACTCGTGAGCCTGAAGCACAATCAGGTCAATCTGAATCAAGGCGTCATGCGCGTCGTCGGCAAGGGCAACCGTGAACGTCTGATCCCCTTGGGCGACGAGGCCGTCAAGTGGCTGCAGCAATTCATGCAGGGACCGCGCGTCGAGATCCTGCTGGAGCGCCAGACGGATTATCTGTTTCCGACCCGCCGTGGCGATCGCATGACGCGCCAGGCGTTCTGGCACATCATCAAACGCTATTCCAAGAAGGCCGGCGTCGAGAAAGAGCTGTCGCCGCACACACTGCGCCATGCATTCGCCACCCACCTGCTGAATCACGGCGCGGACCTGCGCGTGGTGCAGATGCTCCTGGGCCACAGCGACCTGTCGACCACCCAAATCTACACGCATGTCGCGCGCGAACGGCTCAAAGAGCTGCATTCGCAACATCACCCGCGCGGCTAGCCGCGCGGCGGCCACTGTCGCGCCCCTTGAGCGGAGCGGTGCCTCGATGGGCGGCGCCCGTCTGCTAGAATCGCGTGAACCCTGAGGCGTCCGCGGGGTCGAACGATGAAGTGTCCCCGGAGCCCAATCGCATGAGAATTTTCGCCGCCCTGACTTTGACCTGCACCTTGAACGTGGGCGCGCTGGCTGCCGCCGCCGATCCGGCGCAGGCGCCGCCCGCCGGCCAATCCGCAGATCCGCGCGCGGCGCTGCTGAAGCTCCTGCCGGCAGGATCGAAGCTGGAGGACCTGCGGCCGTCGCCTATCCCCTCGATCTACGAGTTCGTGCAAGGAGCCGACGTCAGCTACATGACCGCCGACGGCAAGTATTTTCTCGACGGTAGTCTCTACGACATGGCTACGCGCGAAAACCTGAGCGAGGCGCTGCGCACTCGCGCGCGGCTGGCCATGATCAGCGCGGTTCCCGAATCGCAGATGTTGATCTTCTCCCCCAAGAATCCGCTGTACACGATCACGGTGTTCACCGACGTCGATTGCGCCTATTGCCGCCAGCTGCACAGCGAGATGGCCGAGCTGAACCGCCTGGGTGTCCGTGTCCGCTACATGTTCTATCCGCGAACGGGACCCAACACCGACAGCTGGAAAAAGGCCGAAGTCGTCTGGTGTTCGGCGAATCGCAACGAGGCGCTGACCCAGGCGAAGCTGGGTGCGAAGCTCGACATGAGCAAGACCTGCGATGCAAATCCGGTCGCGCGCGAATACGCGCTGGGTCAGAGCCTGGGCGTGCGCGGCACGCCGGCGATTCTCACGGAAAACGGCGACTACATCTCAGGCTACATGCCGCCGCGCGAACTCGTTCAAGAGATCAAGGATTTGCAGCTGGCGAAACGTTGACCGTTTCGCAGCGCCGGCGGCGGGTGGTGCCGGCGGCCTCGAGAGGCGCTGGCGTCTCCAGAGGAGCTAACGTTCCAGCAATTTGAGCTTTTCCGGCACGCCTTCCCACTGCTTGGCATCCGCCGGCGCCTCTTTCTTCTCGCTGATGACCGGCCATTTCTTGGCGAGTTCGGCGTTCAGCTTGAGAAAGCTTTCCTGGCCGTCCGGGATCTCTTCCTCGGAGAAAATGGCCTCCACCGGACACTCCGGCTCGCACAGCGTGCAGTCGATGCACTCGTCGGGATCGATCACGAGAAAGTTGGGGCCTTCGTGAAAGCAGTCCACCGGACAGACCTCCACGCAATCCATGTACTTGCACTTGATGCAGCTTTCGGTGACCACGAATGCCATGACTTACCCTTCTATTGACCCAATGAAAGTATTGACCGGTTGAACTTAACTCTATTCTGCCACAGCCCTGAGCCTAGGATTTCAGCCGCCGGCTCAACTCGGTGAAATGATAACCCTCGCGCCCGGCGCTTCGATCCTCGAAGTATTTGCGCAGCGTGAATTCTCCGCTCGGAAACGCCAGCTGCGTCCAGGGGATTTCCGCCTCTTCGTACAAACCCACCTCCAAACTTTCGGGACCCGGGGCGAATACCGGTTCGAGCAGCTTAGCCCGGAACATCACGTGCACCTGGCTCGCACCGGTCACACTCGCCACCGCAAGCAGGGAACCGATTTCAACCTTCGCCTGCGCCTCTTCATAACATTCGCGCGCCGCCGCGGCCTGCATGGTTTCGCCGTTTTCCATGAAGCCCGCCGGCACCGTCCAAAACCCCAACCGCGGTTCGATCGCACGGCGGCATAGCAGTATTTTGCTCTGCCACTCGGGTACGCACCCCAGCACCAACAGCGGGTTCTTGTAGTGGACCGTGCCGCAGCTCGCGCACACGTAGCGCGGCAGGTGGTCCCCCGCGGGAACCTTGAATTCGACGGGTGAGCCGCAGTTGCTGCAGAATTTCAATGGTTACACTCTAAAGAAACTGGTGCCCGGAGAGGGAATCGAACCCACACTCTTTTCAGGGAACCGGATTTTGAGTCCGGCGCGTCTACCAGTTCCGCCATCCGGGCATGCCAGGCCGGACAGTATATGCGATCGGCGCCCTTGGTAGAATGCTCAAACCACATGCTGCGCACGGATTTTCACTTCGAACTCCCCCAGGAACTCATTGCCCAGCGTCCCGCGTCGGTGCGCTCCGCCAGCCGGATGTTGGTGCTGGACGGGGCCGCGGGATCCCTGCGCGACCTTCAATTTCGCGATCTGCCGTCTCTGCTGAACCCCAAGGATCTCTTGGTCTTCAACGACACGCGCGTGATTGCCGCGCGGGTATTCGGCCGTAAGGAGAGCGGCGGACGCGTCGAGATTCTGCTCGAGCGCGCGCTGACGGCGAGGACCGCGCTCGTCCATCTGCGGGCGAGCAAGGGACTGAAGGAAGGCGCCGTCGTGCGGCTTCCCGGCGGTGAAAGCGCGCACATGCTCGAACGGCAGAGCGATTTGTTCCATTTGCAGTTTTCGTGCGACGTGCTGCGTTTCTTCGAGGCTCACGGCGAAATGCCGCTGCCGCCCTACATCACGCGCGCGCCGGAAGGCAGCGATCGCGAACGCTACCAGACCGTCTATGCGCGTACCCCCGGCGCCATCGCCGCACCGACGGCGGGCCTGCACTTCGACGCCGATATCTTCGCCGAGATCGAGCTGCGGCAGGTGCGCCATGCGTTCGTCACCCTGCATGTCGGCGCGGGCACCTTCCAGCCGGTGCGGACGGAGGACATCGACACGCACGAGATGCACGAGGAGTACCTGGAGGTGCCCGAGGCCGCCTGCGCCGCAATTAACAACACACGCGCGGCGGGCGGCCGCGTGATTGCGGTGGGGACGACGGTGGTGAGGAGCCTGGAGACCGCGGCCGGCGTTGCGGGCGCCCGCCTCATGCCGTACCGAGGTTCGACGCGGATATTCATCAAGCCAGGCCACAAGTTTCGCGCCGTGGACGCGATGCTCACCAATTTTCACCTGCCGGAGTCGACCTTGCTGATGCTGTGCTCGGCCTTCGTCGGACGCGAGGCGCTGCTACAGGCCTACGCGCATGCCGTGCGCGCGCGCTATCGTTTTTTCAGCTACGGTGACGCGATGTTTCTGACTCCCACACAGTCGGCGCTGGCGCGATGATGCAATTTACGCTGCTGGCGCAGGAGGGAGCGGCGCGGCGCGGCCGGCTAGAGTTTGCGCGCGGCAGCGTGGAGACGCCCGCGTTCATGCCGGTGGGCACCTACGGCACGGTCAAGGCCATGACACCGGAGGATCTCGAAGACATCGGCGCCGAGATCGTGCTCGGCAATACCTTCCATCTGTATCTGCGGCCCGGTCTCGAAGTGATCGAGGCGCACGGGGGATTGCACCGCTTCATGCACTGGCGGCGCCCCATCCTCACGGATTCCGGCGGCTTTCAAGTGTGGAGCCTGGCCGAGATGCGCAAGATCACCGAAGAAGGCGCGCATTTTCGCTCGCCCGTCGACGGCGCACCGGTGTTCCTGTCGCCCGAGGAATCCATGCGCATCCAGCGTACCTTGGGCTCGGATGTGGCGATGAGCTTCGATGAATGCACGCCCTATCCTGCCACTGAGGGCGAGGCGCGCACCTCCATGGAATTGTCGATGCGCTGGGCTGTGCGTGGCCACGCTGAGTATTACCGCACGCCGCCTCCCGGCACTCTGTTCGGCATCGTGCAGGGCGGCACCTACCCGCATTTGCGCTTGGAATCCCTCGAACGGCTGGAGGAAGTCGGTTTCGCAGGGCTTGCGGTCGGCGGCCTCGCCGTGGGCGAGACCGAAGCGGAGCGCGACCGGGTTCTCGACGAGCTGTTGCCGCGGATGCCGCTCGGCAAGCCGCGCTATCTCATGGGGGTGGGCAGGCCGGAGGACATCGTCGAGGCGGTGCGGCGCGGCATCGACATGTTCGATTGCGTGATGCCGACCCGGCACGCGCGCAACGCCCACCTGTTCACGCGCACAGGGGTGGTCAACATCCGCAATGCCGCTCACCAGAAGGACACCGGGCCCATCGAGGAGGGGTGCGCCTGCTACACCTGCCGGAACTACAGCCGCAGCTATTTGCGGCATCTGGACAAATGCGGCGAAATACTGGGCGCTCATCTGAACACCGTTCATAATCTGTATTTCTACCAGCGGTTGATGAGGGAGATTCGCGGGGCCATCGAGGCGGGCGGGTTCGACACCTACGCCGCCGAGTTCTACGCTTTGAAAGCGGCCGCGGGACCGCCCGCGCAGCCGCGTTAAGTTGGCCACCGCTCCTGTATACTACGCCGCTTTGTGTCGTGGCGTCGGCTGCAAAGAACGAGTGTAACACTATGGATTTCTTAATAAATACGGCAAATGCACAGGCTGCGGGAGCGGGCGGCGGGCAGAGCATGATGAGTGCCTTGTTGCTGCCGGTCCTGCTGCTGGTGGTTTTCTATTTCCTGCTCATCAGGCCGCAGAACAAGCGTGCCAAGGAGCAGCGCGAAATGCTCTCCAAGATCGCCGCGGGCGATGAAGTGGCGACCACGGGCGGCATTCTCGGCAAGGTGACCGAGGTGGGCGAGCAATTTCTGACCCTGGAAATTGCCAGCGGAGTCAGCGTCAAGCTGCAGAAATTTCAGGTCTCGCAGGTCCTGCCCAAGGGCACGGTCAAGAGCGCATGAGCGCGTATCCGCGCTGGAAGATCGCGCTGGTCGCGATCGTGCTGATCCTCGGGATTTTCCTGGCGCTGCCCAATTTGTTCGGCGAGGAAAGCGCGCTGCAGCTCGCGCGCGATCGAGCCGCCGTGGTCGATGCCGATCGCACTGCAGTAGAGCAGGTGCTCAAGGACAAGGGCTTGACGCCGACCGGCGCCTTTCTCGAGCAGGGGCGCCTGACGCTGCGTTTCGCCAGCACGCAAGACCAATTGAAGGCTCGCGATCTCATCAACGAGGCGCGCCCCAACCAGTACACCATCGCGTTGTCGAAGGCGTCGCGCGTCCCCGAATGGATGCGCAATCTGGGCTTGAGTCCCATGAAGTTGGGCCTGGATCTTCGCGGCGGCGTGTACTTGGTCTATCAGGTGGACGTGCAGGGTGCGGTGAAGCAGCTGCTCGATCACCATGAACAGGATTTTCGCGCCTCGCTGCGCAACGCCCGCGTGCCTTACCAGGATGTGCAGGTGGACTATCCGACGACTCGCGTGCGCGTGCTGTTCCGCGATGCCGACAACGCGGCCAAGGGCAAAGCCGCCATCCAGGCTGACAGTCGCAACCTGACTCTGAACGAGACGACGGTCGACGGCGCGCCCGCGCTGCAGCTCAACCTGACGCCGCAGGAAATCAAGGAGCGCCAGGATTCCGCGGTTCAGCAGAACATCGTCATTCTGCGCAACCGCCTCAACAGCCCGGAGCTCGCGGTATCCGAGCCTCAAGTCGCGCGCGAAGGTTTGGACCGCATTTCCATTCAACTGCCCGGCCTGCAGAATTCGGCCGAGGTCAAGAAAATCCTCGGCAAGACGGCGACCCTGGAATTCCGCATGGTCGACGAGAGCAACAATCCGCTCGAAGCGGTGAGCACCGGGCGCGTGCCTCTGGGCTCCAAGCTGTACTACACCCGCGAGAAGCAGCCGGTGCTGCTGAAGCGCGAAGTGGTGGTCACCGGCGATCAGCTGACCGACGCCTCCTTCCAGCCGAGCACCCAGGAAGGCCCCGCCGTGGCGGTGGGATTGGACAGCCGGGGTGCGGCGAAGATGCTGAAGAACACCCAGGAGAATCTCGGCCATTTGATGGCCGTGGTGTTCATCGACCGCTCGCGCGAGAAGAACGCCGAAGGGGTCATCGTCGACCGCACCACCGAGGAGGTCATCAACCGCGCGACCATTCGCGGCGTGTTCAGCAATAACTTTACGATTACCGGAGTCAATCCCATCGAAGGCCGCGAGCTCGCGCTGCTGCTGCGCGCCGGCGGCCTGGCGGCGCCGATTACTCCGATCCAGGAGCGGGCCATCGGCCCGAGCCTCGGTCAGGACAACATCGACAAGGGCGTGCACGCCATGGTGTTCGGCATGCTGGCCGCGTTCATCTTCATGGCCGTCTACTACAAGGTGTTCGGCCTGATCGCGGATCTCACTCTGGTGGCCAATGTGGTGCTGCTCATCGCCCTCCTGTCCCTGCTCGGCGGCGTCGCGTTGACCCTGCCGGGTATCGCGGCGGTGGTGCTGACCGTGGGCATGGCGGTCGACGCCAATATCCTGATCTACGAGCGCATCCGCGAGGAATTGCGCAACGGCGTCTCGCCGCGCGCGGCCATCACGGCCGGGTTCGATCGCGCATTCTCGGCCATCGCCGACTCCAACGTCACGGCGTTCATCGCGGGCCTGGTGCTGTGGCTGTTCGGCGCCGGCCCGGTGCGCGGTTTCGCGGTGGTGCTGATGCTCGGCATCATCACCTCGATGTTCACGGCGCTGATGGGCAGCCGCGCCCTGGTGCAAGTCATATACGGCGGACGACGCAAGGTCGACCGCTTGTCGATTTGAGAACGCGGACGACTCGAGGACATACATGGAATTTTTTCACAAGGTAACGCGCTTCCCGTTCATGAACACCCGCAAGGTGTGGTACGGGCTGTCGACGCTCCTGATCGTCGCGTCGATCGGACTGGTCGTGATCCGCGGTTTGAATCTCGGAGTCGATTTCACCGGCGGCGTGGTGGTCGACACGAACTTTCCGCAGGCGCCGAACATCGAATCTCTGCGCGCGGCGCTCACCAAGTCGGGAGTCGCGAACGGCCAGGTTCAGGCCTTCGGCAGCTCGCGCGACATCCGGGTTCGCCTACCGCCCGACCCGAATGCCAAGGGCGATCAGATCGGCGCGCATATATTGGAGATCTTCGAGACGGCGTCACCCGGGGTCAAGCTGCAGAGCACCGAGGTGGTCGGTCCGCAGGTGGGCAAGGAACTCTTCGTCAAGGGCGGCTGGGCGCTGTTCGCCACCCTGGTGCTGATCCTGATCTACGTACTGTTCCGATTCACTCTGAAGCTCGCGTGCGGCGCCATCCTGGCGGTGTTGCACGACCCGATCTGCGTGGTGGGGTTCTTTGCCCTGAGCCAGATGACCTTCGACTTGACGGCGATTGCGGCCATCCTGGCGGTGATCGGCTACTCGCTGAACGATACCGTGATCGTGTTCGACCGTATACGCGAGCGGGCGCGCACCGCGCGTAAGATCTCCATCGCCCAAGTCATCGATGAGTCGATCAACCAGACGCTGTCGCGAACCATCATGACCAAGCTGGTGACACTGCTGGTCGTCCTCGCGCTGCTGTTCTTCGGCGGCGAGACTCTGCATGCCTTCTCTGCGGCGCTGGTGATCGGCATTCTTGCAGGCACGTATTCATCGATCTACATTTCAGCGGCTCTCGCGCTCGACTTCGGGCTGCAGACCGACGATTTGCTGGAGCGCAAGCTCACCAAGCCCGAGGAAGTCGACGGCTTACCCTAGGAGCCCGACGCTAGCGCTGTTCGGCGAGCAGGCTGTGGCTGCGTGAGTACAAGAAGAACAGCGCCAGTCCCACCGCGGACCAGATAAAGAAAGCCTCCCAGGTGATGGCCGGCAGGCCCGCCATGAGGAAGGCGCAGAAGCCCATGCCGAGCAGCGGCACCAGGGGCACCCACGGCGTGCGGAATGGCCGCTTGAGTCCGGGGCGCGTTTTGCGCAGCACGATGACGCTGGCGCAAACCATGAAGAATGCCGCGAGCGTGCCCAGATTCACCAGCTGCGCTACTTTGCCGATGGGCGAGAGGCCCGCGATGAGCGCGATGGCCACGCCCGATCCCATGATCAACCGCACCGGCGTCTGGGTCTTCGGATTGACGACGGCCATGGGCTTGGGCAACAACCCGTCGCGGGACATCGCGAGCACCACCCGGGTCAGGCCGAAGTAGAGCACCAGCATGACGGTGGTGATGCCGGCGAGGGCGCCGATGGAGATCAGCGCCTCGGCCCAGCCGATGCCGAGCTGCTTGAGTGCATCGGCGATGGGCGCCTTGATGTCGATTTGGTCGTAGTGCACGACGCCGGTGAGAATCCCGGACACGACGATGTACAGGACGGTGCAGATCACCAGCGAGGCGATGATGCCGATCGGCAGGTTGCGCTGGGGATTGACGGTTTCCTCCGCCGCGGTGGAAACCGCGTCGAAGCCGATGTAGGCGAAGAAGATCAGCGAAGCGCCGGTGAGCACGCCGCTGTAGCCGAAGTGCGATTCGCCCGCGGCGTCGATGACTTGCGGGGGAACGAAGGGATGCCAATTGGCCGGGTTCACATGGGGCGCGGCGACGACGATGAAGATCAAGACGGCGGCGAGCTTGACGAACACCATGACGGTGTTGAAACGGGCCGATTCGCGCACGCCGATCGACAGCAACACCGACAGCAGCAGCACGATGACCATGGCCGGTACATTGGCGATGCCGCCGTCGAGCGGCGCGTTGGTCAGTGCATGCGGCAGGTGCAAGCCGAGCAGTTCCAGGATCTTGCCGAAGTACCCCGACCAGCCGATGGCCACCGTGGAGGTGGCGATGGCATATTCCAGAATCAGGTCCCAGCCGATGATCCAGGCGATCAGTTCGCCGATGCCGGAATAGGCATAACCGTACGCGCTGCCGGCCCCGCCGATGGCCCCCGCGAGCTCGGCATAGGACAGCGCGGCGAAGGCGCAGGCGATTCCGGACAGAATGAACGAGAGCACGATCGCGGGCCCCGAATGCTGTGCAGAGACCACGCCGGTGAGCACGAATATGCCCGTGCCGATGATGCAGCCGATGCCCAGCATGGTCAGGTCGAAGGCGCCAAGGCAGCGTTTCAGGCCGGTGTCGGCATTGACGTCGATCGGTTTGGTGCGGAACAGACTCATTCGTTCTCCCTCGGAATTCTGATTATCGAAAGGGTTCGATCTGCTGAATGCTCCGAGTATGCCTGGTGCGCACGCCTCGTGCGAGACTTGGCGCCGCGCCTCGGCGCGCGCTCAGCTGCGCAGTGCGGCCGGGGTGAGGGGCCCCAGCACGTCGAGCAAAGCCTGATAAACCTTGGGATTGCCGGCAATGACATTGGGGCCGAGGGCATATTCGGAACCCGCCGGTGTGCCGACTCGGCCGCCGGCTTCCTGGATCAGCAGGGTCCCCGCCGCCGTATCCCAGGGCGACAGGCCGAATTCCCAGAAGCCGTCGATGCGCCCGGCCGCCACGTAAGCCAGATCCAGCGCCGCCGCGCCGGGCCTGCGCACGCCGGCGGCGGTGGACATGACCACCTTGAGCATGGCGAGATAGGCATCCACATGGTCGCCGGAGCGAAACGGAAATCCAGTGCCGATCAAGGAGCCCTCCAAGGTGCGCTGCGTGCTCACCCGGATCTTCTTGCCCTCGAGCTGGGCGCCGTCGCCGCGCGAGGCGGTGAAGAACTCCTGGCGCATCGGATCGTAGACGACGGCGTGCTGCAGCCGGCCTTTGTGCTCGAGCGCAATCGAGACCGCGAACGTGGGGAAACCGTGCAGGAAATTCGTGGTGCCGTCGAGCGGGTCGATGATCCAAACGAACTCGCTCTCGCCGCTGCGCCCGCCTTCCTCGGCGAGGAAGGCATGCTGCGGGTGGCTGCGGCGAATGGTGGCGATGATGTCGGCTTCGGCCTTGCGGTCGATGTCGGTCACGAAGTCGTTGCGGCCCTTGCTGTCGATTTTCAGGGAATCGAGACGAGACAGGCTGCGCACGATCAAATCACCGGCGCGCCGCGCGGCACGCATGCCGATATTGAGGAGTGGTTGCATAGGGTGGCGGTAGAATAGCAGAAGCATGACGGCCCTCGTTCGCATCGTCCTCATCGATCCCAGCCATCCGGGCAATATCGGCTCGGTCGCCCGCGCCATGAAAAACATGGCGCTCTCCGACCTGGTCCTGGTGCGGCCGCGCTCGTTTCCGCACGCCGAGGCCAACGCGCTCGCCGCGGGCGCGGACGACATTCTGGCAAGCGCCCGCATCGTCTCGACGGTCGCCGAGGCGATCGCCGACTGCGGGTTCATCGCGGGTACCACCTCGCGGCCGCGCTCGTACTATTGGGAATTCACGACGCCGCGCGACGTCGCGGGACGCATCGGCGCCTTGGGCCAGACGAATCGCGCCGCCCTGTTGTTCGGATCGGAGCGCTATGGACTCGCCACCGAGGACTTGAACCATTGCAACGTGCTGGTGCGCATCCCGGCCAACCCGGAATACTGCTCGCTGAATCTCGCCATGTCGGTGCAGCTCCTGGCGTACGAGCTCTACATGTCGCGCGAGCAGCCGCAGTCGCACACCCAGTTCGAATTGCCGCTGGCCCCCTCGGGCGACCTCGAGCATTTTTATGCACATCTGCAGCAGGTCATGGGCGAAATCGATTTCGACGACCGTACCGGCCATCTCATGGAGCGTTTGCGCCGTCTGTTCAATCGCGCGCAGCTCGACCGCAACGAACTCAACATTCTGCGCGGCATCCTGAGCGCGGTGCAGGGCCGGCGGGGCCAGTCGAAGCAGGTGCCTCGCGAAGAGCGAGGCACGAGCGCTGGGCCCGGCGTGCGCGATAGACGCGGCACGGGCGAGTGACCGGGCCGATATCCATGAACCGGCCCGTATACCTGGACTACGCGGCGACCACTCCCGTCGATCCGCGGGTGGCCGCGGCGATGGCGAGGTGCCTGACCGCGGAGGGAGAATTCGGCAATCCGGGCTCGGCGAGCCATGATTATGGCGATGCCGCGAGGGCCTTGGTCGAGACGGCGCGCGCGCAGGTTGCGGCCAGCGTGGGCGCGGCGCCCGAAGAGGTCATCTGGACATCGGGTGCCACCGAGGCGAACAATTTGGCGATATTCGGCCTCGCCGAGTATTACCGCGAGAGCGGCCGGCACATCGTAACGGCACGTACCGAACACAAAGCGGTCCTGGATCCCTGCCGCGAACTCGAGCGGCGCGGCTGGCGCGTCACTTACCTGGCGCCGGACGGCGGCGGCCTGATACATCCCGACCGCGTCGCCGCGGCATTGCAGGCGGACACCGTGCTCGTGTCCATCATGCATGTAAACAACGAAATCGGCGTCGTCCAGGATATCCGGCGCATCGCGGCGATCTGCGCCGAGCGTGGCGGCGCGCGCCTGCACGTGGACGCGGCGCAGAGCGCCGGTAAACGCGATATCGATTTCGCGCAGCTCGGTGCGGACCTCATGTCCCTGTCGGCGCACAAGGCGTACGGCCCGAAGGGAGTCGGCGCATTGTTGGTGTCGCGCCGCGCCCGGGGTCGCGACGCGCCCGTGCAACTCCGGGCGCTGCAATTCGGCGGCGGCCAGGAGCGGGCCTTGAGGGCGGGTACCGTGGCCACCCATCAAGTCGTGGGCATGGGGCTGGCGTTCGAGCTCGCGCGGGCGGCGCTCGATTCGGAAAGCGAACCGCTGGCGGCATTGCGGGAGCGGCTGTGGCGGGGGTTGGTGCCGCTCGGCGGCCTCATCCGCAACGGAGACGCGGAGCACTCGGTGCCGCACTTGCTCAATGTGTCCTTCGAGGGGGTCGAGGGCGAGAGTCTGCTCGCGGCGGTGCGAGGGCGCCTGGCCGTGTCGACCGGATCCGCCTGTACCTCGGCGGTGCAGGAACCCTCCTACGTACTGCGCGCCTTGGGTCGCGATGACGTGTTGAGCGAGAGCAGTCTGCGATTCGGCTTGGGGCGCTTCACCCGCGAGCCCGACATCGACGCCGCCATCGCGGTGGTCACCCAGGCCGTATCGCGCCTGCGACGATTGAGCGGCGTATGAACTACAACGAGGTCACCCTGCGCTACTTCGAGACCGCTCCCGGTGCGGGCGTGCTCAGCGGTCCCGGCACCTTCCGCGGCGCCGCCGGGAGCCGTGCGCACGGGACCTGGGTGCAATTCGACCTGCAGCTGAACTCGAGCATCATTCAGGCGGCGCGCTTCCTGGCCTTCGGCTGCCCCCATACCATCGCGGTGTCGGCGTGGGTTACCGAGCAGGCGGCAGGGCGGGAGCTGCGCGCGGCCCTCCCCGAGACCGTACGGCAGTTGAGCGAGCGTTTTGCAGTGCCGGTGGAGAAGCGCGGGCGGCTGCTCATCGTCGAGGACGCCTGGATTGCTGCAGTGAGGGGCGCACTGGTGCATTGCAGCGCAGCCATTGACAGTGCGCCCGTGGCCCCCATCTCTGGAGGGTGAAAATAACGCGCCCTGGTTCCGTGCGCGTGGGTCATTGGCGTGTTATGTATAGACGGCGGTGCGGAATCTTGGCCGCATCTTTTGAGGACGGCGCGGTATGGCGATATTGTTGACGGAATCTGCGGCGGATCGGGTTCGATCTCACCTGGCTCAACGGGGAGCCGGTTTGGGCCTGCGCGTCGGGATCAAGAAGACCGGTTGCTCGGGATTCGCGTATGTCGTCAATTATGCTGACGAAATTCATCCGGAAGACGCGGTTTTCGAGGCTCGCGGCGTGAAAGTGGTGGTCGATCCCTTGAGCCTGCCCCTGATCGACGGGACGTTGGTGGACTTCGTCAAGCAGGGCCTCAACGAGGCCTTCAAATTCCAGAATCCCAAGGCCAAGGGCGAATGCGGGTGCGGGGAAAGCTTTAACGTCTGACGGTGGTTTGAGGCCGGGTCGGGAGAGCCTTTCCCGGGCCGCCGTAAATCCGTCCTTGGAGGCTGCGGGGAAAACATCCCTGTTTTCCACGCCCCGGGAAAGCCTCTCCCGATCCGGCCCCGACACCGTGCAGTCGTTCGAGAGTGTCAAGGATTGGCTTTTTTCCAAGTAATACAGGGACTTCGGTCGCCATCCTGATTGCTAGAGCGCGCCCGCTCCAGTACACTTCGCGGTCTTTGTCGGCCCCCCCGAGGGGGCGGATTCCCCCGTTCTCAAACCGAGGTTGTCATGTCCATCGAGCGTACTCTTTCCATCGTCAAGCCGGACGGCGTCAGCCGCAATTTGATCGGCGAGGTTTATCGCCGTTTCGAACAGGCGGGCTTGCGCGTCGTGGCGGCGCGCATGACGCATCTGTCGCAGGCGGAGGCGGAGGGGTTCTACGCGGTGCATCGTGAGCGGCCTTTTTTCAAGGACCTGGTGCGGTTCATGACCTCGGGTCCGGTCATGGTGCAAGTTCTGGAGGGCGAGGGTGCGATTGCGAAGAATCGCGATGTCATGGGCGCCACTGATCCGAAGAAGGCCGCCAAGGGCACCATTCGCGCCGATCTTGCCACCAGCATCGACGAGAACATCGTTCACGGATCGGATGCGCCGGACACGGCGGCTCGGGAGATCAGCTACTTCTTCCGCGAAATTGAGCTCTGCCCGCGTACGCGTTAGCTTACGCGGTTAGTGAAAAGAGGAGTGACATCGGTGTCGGGCGAACGTGTAAATCTACTCGGGCTTCCGCGCGCGGAACTCGAGGCATTCGTGGCCGAGCGCCTCGATGCGAGGCCGTTCCGCGCCCGTCAGCTGATGAAGTGGATTTATCGGCGCGGCGCCGCGGATTTTTCCCTGATGACCGATCTCGCGCAGGATTTCCGCGCGCAGCTCCTCGAGGTGGCACGCATCGCGGTACCGCAGATCGTCACCGAGCAGGTATCGAGCGACGGCACGCGCAAGTGGATGCTGCGCATGGACGAGGTGCAGGGAATCGAAACGGTATACATTCCCGAGCCGGACCGCGGCACCTTATGCATCTCGAGCCAGGTGGGCTGCGCCATGGACTGCACTTTTTGCTCGACCGCGCAGCAGGGGTTCAACCGCAATTTGAGCGTGGCGGAGATCGTCGGGCAGGTATGGCTGGCGCACCGCGAACTGAGTCAATTGGGCCACCACGGCCACGGCGACGGCCGCGCCGGCGACGCCCGGGCCAAGATCACCAACATCGTCTTCATGGGGATGGGTGAACCGCTCGCCAACTACCGCAATGTAGTCCCGGCCATGCGGATATTTCTCGACGATTTGGGATACGACCTGTCGCGCCGCCGGGTGACGTTGAGCACCTCGGGGCTGGTGCCGCAGATCTACAAATTGGCGGAAGAATGCAACGTCGCCCTCGCGGTGTCGCTGCACGCCCCGAACGATGAGCTGCGCAGCGAACTCGTGCCCATCAACCGCAAGCATCCCATCGCCGAGTTGCTGGCCGCCTGCTGGCACTACATCGACGCGCAAAACGGACGCAGCGTGACCTTCGAGTACGTCATGCTCGACGGGGTGAACGACAAGCCCCAGCACGCGCTCGAGCTCGCGCGCCTGCTGAAGGGTCGGCCGGCCAAGCTCAATCTGATTCCCTTCAACGTGTTTCCCGGCACGCGCTATCGCCGCTCGCCCGCCGCGAGCATCGTGAGATTCCGCGACATCCTGAACGAGAACGGCGTGATCGCCACGATCCGCAGGACCCGCGGCGACGACATCGACGCGGCCTGCGGCCAGTTGGCAGGAAGGGTCACCGATCGCACCACCGCGCGCCTCGGCGCAAAACTAACCCCAACGACACGCACCCCGGCGGAGATTCGATGAAGTCCACCACCGTGAAAATACTCTCGCTGGCTCTCGGCTTGAGCCTCGTGGCCTGCTCGCACAACAGCGGCTTCAAAAAGGCACCGCCCGAGGTGACGGCTTCCACCGACATGCAGCTCGCGATGGAGTACATGCAGCTCGGCCAGCTCGCCAACGCGCGCGATAACATCGAGCGCGCGCTCATCCTGAATCCCGCAAGCCCGGACGTGCAGATGACGGCGGGATTGGTGTACGAGCGCTTGAACGAGAAGTCGAAGGCCGAGCACGCCTACGCGACCGGCTACCGGCTGGGCAAGGGCAACCCCAACATTGGGAACATCTATGCGGGATATCTGTGCCGCACCGGCAAGACGGCCGCGGGGGAGAAGCTGTTCGACGAGGTCGCCCGCAGTCCGCTGTATCAAACTCCGGAGGTGGCCTTGGTCAACGCCGGCGTCTGCGTGCGGGGCACGGGCGACCTGGTCGATGCCGAACGCTATTTCAACCGGGCCTTGGCGGTACATCCGAACCTGCCCGAGGCCATGCTGCAGCTCGGCGACATCGCGTTCGACCGCGGTGATGCGGCGCAGGCGCGCGACACGGTGCTGCGCTATCTGGCGGTGAATCCGGCCACGGCCGAAGTGCTGTGGCTCGGCTTTCGCGCGGAGCGCAAGCTGGGCGACGCCACCGCGGCCGCGGGCTACGCGCGGCGCGTGCAGACTGAGTTTCCCAATTCGGACCAAGCGCAAATGATGCGTTCCGGCATCAATCGATGACCGAGCGCGCTGCAGGCACCGGGCCGCGGCTCAAGGCCGAGCGCGAGCGCCGCGGATTGAGCTCGCAAAAGGCGGCCGACGAGCTGCATCTCGACGGCTGGGTGATCGATGCGCTCGAGGCTGAAAATTACGAGCGCATCGGCCCTTCGGTCTACGCCAAGGGACATTTGAAGAGGTATGCCACTTTGTTGGGACTGCCGGCCGACGAAATCATGGCCGGCTACGAATCCCGCGCTCAGGCGCCGGAGCCTGAGCCCGTGCAGACGCCGAACGTGCGGCTGCGGACCGATGCGCCCGTGGTGAGTGACTTGCCGTGGCCGCGAATCGCGGGTTCGGTCGCCTTGCTGCTGCTGATTCTCGGGGTGCTGTGGTGGAAACCGTGGCATCAGCGCAGCGCGGCAGTGAATGCAAGCACCGCGTCCGCGAGCGGCGCCGCCGAATCCCCCGCGGCCGGCTCGGCTCCCGCCGAGGCGCCCGCAATCAGCCCATCGTCTTCGCCGCCGCCGGCGGGGCTGATTCCGACCTCTCTTGCGTCATCGACCGCCCCCGCACAGACCCCGGCCGCACTGCCGGGCGCCGGCACGGCCTCCGGCGCCGGCGCGGAGGCCGAAGCGGCGGCGGGAATGGGCCGCGCACATCTCCGCATGAGCTTCTCGGCCGACTCGTGGGTCGACATCCACGACGCTGCGGGGAGGCGTGTTTTTGCCGGCAACGGGCGTGCCAACAGTGTGAAGACGGTCGCCGGGATCGCGCCCATGCGCGTGTACTTGGGCGTAGCGAGCGGCGTGCAACTCGAGATCAACGACCGGGCGGTCGCGATCGGACCGCAATTCATGGCCGGCGACGTGGCGCGCTTCGTGGCAGGAGCGGACGGGGTTCTGCGGCGCGATTCCCGCGCTGCCGCGGCCGCCGCCACACCTGCGCCTATCGCGCGCCCCAGCGACTGATCGGAGTGCGCCCTTGAGCAAGATTATCGAGCCCCTGCGCGGCGTGCACGATGTGCTGCCCGCGCAAATCGCAGCCTGGCAATATCTGGAGCGCATCACGCGAGAGCTATTCGCCGCATACGGGTACGAGGAATTCCGCGTTCCCGTGATCGAGCAGACGCAGTTGTTCAAGCGCTCGATCGGCGATTTTACCGATATCGTCGAGAAGGAGATGTTCAGCTTCGTCGATCAGGGCGAGGATCACATCACCCTGCGTCCGGAAGCCACCGCCGGCATCGTCCGCGCGGTCATTTCCAACGGGATGCTGCGCGAAGGGCGTCTGCGTGTGTGGTGCATGGGCCCGATGTTCCGGCGCGAGCGGCCGCAGGCCGGCCGCTATCGTCAATTTCATCAAATCGATGCGGAGGCCTTCGGCTTCGAGGGGCCGGACGTCGACGCCGAGATGATCCTGCTGTCCGCGCGCCTGTTGCGGCGCCTCGGATTGACTCAACCCAAGCTGCTGGTGAATTCACTGGGAACACCCGCCTCGCGCGCCGCCTATCGCGAGCAACTCACCGCCTATTTCAGTGCGCACGAGACTGCGCTCGACGAGGACAGCAGGCGGCGGCTCAAGGGCAATCCGCTGCGGATACTCGACAGCAAGAACCCGGCCATGCAGCGCATCGTCGCCGGCGCGCCTCGATTGCTCGATTCGCTGGATGCGGAATCTCGGGTGCATTTCGAGTCGTTGTGCGCGCACCTACGCAGCGCCGGCATCGAGTATCATGTCGAGCCGCACCTGGTTCGCGGACTCGATTACTACACCCGCACCGTATTCGAGTGGACCACCGACGCGCTGGGCTCGCAAAGCACCCTGTGCGCCGGCGGACGCTACGACGGCCTGGTGGCCCAATTGGGCGGCGCGGCCACGCCCGGCATCGGCTGGGCCATGGGCCAGGAGCGGATCGTCATGCTCCTCGAGAAGCAGGGGTTGGGCACACTGCGCGATCGGCCCCAGGTTTATTTGATCTTGGCGGGGGAACGTTCGGAGCTTGCGGGTTTCAAACTGGCGGAGCAGCTTCGCGACGCCTGGCCGGACCTCGCACTGCAAATCAATCTCGGCGGGGGGAGTTTCAAGGCGCAGTTCAAGCGTGCGGACAAGAGCGGCGCACAGTTCGCGCTCGTATTGGGAGATGACGAGATGGAGCGCGGCGTGGTCGCCGTGAAGGCATTGCGCCTCGAGCTTCCACAGGAGGAATGCCCCATCTCGCGAATCAGTGAACGCCTGGGCGTCTTGTTGGGTCTTAAGGACGGGTTAGCGGAGAAGACATGACAGAAGAATATTTGACCGATGACGAACAATTGGAAGCCGTCAAGCACCTGGCCGTGGAGTACGCGCCCTGGCTGATCGGCGGCGTGCTGACCGGTGCTCTCCTGTTCTTCGGTTATAGGTATTACGAGACGTATACCAACGATCGCGCGCTGAAAGCCTCGGCGCAGTTCGTCGCCATGACCGCCGCGTTGCAGGCGAACAACCCGGCGAAGTCGCGGCAGATCGCCGAAGGACTGATCAAGGACTATGCGAACTCACCCTACGCCGACCAGGCGCAATTGATGCTGGCGCGGCTCGATGTGGACGAGGGCCGGCCCGACCGGGCCATCGCCCCCTTGACGCAAGTCATCGACAATTCCAAGGACGCGGATCTGCGGCAGATCGCCCGATTGCGCCTGGCGCGAATCCAGATCGATCAGGGCAGGCCGGACGAAGCGATCAAGACGCTGGCTGAGCCCATACCGGCCTCATTTGCGGCGCGCTACCGCGAGGTGCGCGGCGACGCGTATCTCGCGAAGAAGGACACTGCTCACGCGCTCGCCGAATATCAGCAAGCTCTGGGGGCCGCCGAAATGAGCGGCATGAACGCCTCATTGTTGGAACTGAAGATCCAGGATCTGGGCGCCGTCCCGACACCGGTCGTGAACGCCGTTTCCGTAGACACTCAACCCAAGGGTAATCCCTGATGCGCTTATTGTTTCCATTGAGCCTGGCGGCCCTGCTGATCGCGGCCGGTTGCAGCAAAGACAAAGACGTCGAGCCGCCGGCGGTGTTGGTCAAATTCCCGGCGACACTGCCGGTGAAGAAGCTTTGGAGCGAGGGCGTCGGCGGCGGCAAGAAGCAATTGGTGCTGCGCTTGGGGTTGGGCCCCGCGGCCGACAACGGTTTGGTGTTCGCCGCCTCGCACAAGGGCGAGGTGCTGGCAGCGTCGATCGACACCGGCCGCCACGTCTGGGTCAAGAAACTCAAGATACCGATCTCGGCCGGGCCGGCCGCGGCCTTGGGAATGGTCGTGGTAGGCAGCAGCAAGGGCGACATCGTCGCCATGGACGGGGCCACGGGGCGGCAGCTGTGGCGATCGAAGGTGAATTCCGAACTCTTGTCCGATCCTGCGATCGGCGAGAAAGCCGTGGTGCTGCGCTCGGTGGACGGCCGGCTTCACGGCTTCGACGCGCACAACGGCAAGGAGCTCTGGTCGGTTGAACAGCAGGTGCCGCGACTGAGCCTGCGAGGCACCGCGACGCCGATCATCGTGAAGGAACTGGCGATCAGCGGCTTCGACAACGGCAAGGTGATGGCGGTGTCGCTCAGCACCGGCGATACGGTCTGGGATACGGCGCTGGCCTCGCCCCACGGGCGCACGGAGCTCGACCGGCTGGTCGACATCGATTCGGCGGTGCACGCGGTGGGCGAGAACGTGTTTGCCACGGGATATCAGGGACGCACGGCGATGCTCGCGCTCGACTCGGGTCAAATCTGGTGGGGACACGACATGTCGAGCTACAAGGGCTTGGCCGTCGACGACGACAACCTGTACGTCACCCAGTCCGATGGCGTCGTGGTCGGGCTCCGCCAGCGCGACGGTTCCGAGCTCTGGCGCAATCAGAAGTTGAGGATGCGGCGCTTGAGCACGCCCGCGCTGACGAGCACCGCAGTGGTGGTCGCGGACTTCCAGGGTTACGTGCATTGGCTGGACAAGACCACGGGTGAACTGGTCGCCCGGGAGCGCATCGACAAGAAGCGCATCACGACTACGCCGGTGGCCGTTGGCGATACTGTGGTCGTGCTCAGCGACGACGGCAAGCTGGCGGCGTTCCGTGCGACACCGGCCCCGCCGGCGCCCGCGTCCGCAGCTCCGGCTGCAGCGCCCGCATCGGCACCGGCGACCCTGCCCGCGGAAGCGCCGGCGTCCCCGCCTGCGCCTGCGCCCGCGGCGCCGGATGCGACGCCTCCGCCCGCGACTCCTCCGCCGACACCTTAGCCGTGCTGCCGGTAGTCGCATTGATAGGTCGACCCAATGTGGGTAAATCGACCTTGTTCAATGCCATGACCGGCACGCGCGATGCGTTGGTCGCTGATCTGCCGGGGCTCACCCGCGATCGGCAATACGGCTTCGCGCGGCGCACCGACGTCCCCTGCATCGTGGTGGACACCGGCGGCCTGGTCGAGAATGCGGACGTCATCGAAAGCCTGATGATCGCTCAGACCGAACGCGCGATCAGCGAGGCCGACCGGCTCATCGTACTGGTCGACGGCCGGGCAGGGATCACGCCGCAGGACCGATTCGTTGCACAACTCGCGCGGCGCAGCGGCAAGCCGCTGTTCCTGGCGGTGAACAAGACCGAGGGTTTCGACCTCGACATTGCCGTGGCCGATTTTCACGAGCTGGGATTGGGCGAGCCGCATCCGATCGCGGCGGCGCACGATCAAGGCGTCATTTCGCTGCTGGAGGCGGCTCTCGCCGGTTTGACCCCCGACCCGCAGGACGGCCCGGAAATGACCGGCATCAAAGTGGCCGTCATCGGCCGACCCAACGTCGGCAAGAGCACGTTGATCAACCGCTTGCTCGGCGAGAATCGCATGGTGGCGTTCGACCAGCCCGGCACCACGCGCGATGCCGTGCTGGTGCCGTTCGAACGCGACGGCGAGCGCTACACGCTGATCGACACGGCCGGATTGCGGCGCCGCTCGCGCGTCGAGGAAGCAGTGGAGAAATTCAGCGTCATCAAGACGCTGCAGGCGATCGAGACCGCCCATGTGGTCGTCGTGGTGATGGACGCGCACGACAACGTCGGCGAACAGGACGCGAGTCTTCTGGGCACGGTCATCGAACAAGGGCGGGCCCTGGTCCTCGCCGTCAATAAATGGGACAACATTCCGACCGAGCAGCGCGACCTGATCCGCCAGCAAATCGTGCAGCGCCTGCAATTCGCGGATTTTGCTCCGCTGCATTTCATCTCGGCGCGGCACGGCAGCGGTGTCGGCGAACTGTTCGCCGAGGTGCGCAAGGTTTATGCGGCCGCCACCCGCGACATGAGCACGCCGGAGCTGACGCGGGTGCTCGAAGCGGCCATCGAAAGTCACCAGCCGCCGCTGGTCAGCGGACGCCGCATCAAGCTGCGCTACGCTCATCAGGGCGGCCGTAACCCGCCCGTGGTCGTGATTCACGGCAATCAGACCGATCACGTACCGGACGCGTACCGCCGCTACCTGGTCAACGTGTACCGCAAGGCGTTCGATCTGATGGGCACGCCGGTGCGCGTCGCATTTCGCGGCGACGAGAACCCTTTCGCGGGCAAGCGAAATCCCCTCACTCCCCGGCAAGTGCGCAAACGCAAGCGGCTGATTCAACGCAACAAACGCTAGTCGCGAACGGCGCACAAACCCCGGGCGGACCCGCCGAGGATTTTTGCTAGACTAGGCCCCAAAATCGGGGAGGCGGCGAAGGGCGGGTAGTACCGGTGCTGCAGATCACTAAAAGAAAAGCCTTCCGCATCGCCGCGGTCGTGGCGCTCGTGCTGGCGCTATACGCCTTGGCGGGATTCTTGCTGGCTCCGCGGCTGTTGCGATCGGCGCTGATGGATGACATCCCCAAGACGCTGGGCGCAACTCCCCAGGTGGGCGAGATCCACATCAATCCTTTTCTGTTCCGCGTGGAGATCAGGAATTTTTCGTTGGCGGCCCCGAACGGCGAGAAATTGCTCGGCTTCGGACGGCTGTTCGTGGATTTCGACCTGTCCTCGATCTGGCACCGTGCCTATACGTTCGGCAACATCGATATCGACGCACCTTGGATCAACGCCATCGTGGCCAAGGATGGCGACCTCAATCTGTTGCAGTTGCGTCCGAAGACTCCCGCGGCAAAACCGGCGGCGACGCCGGCGCCGAACAGCGGGCCGCTGCCGGCAATCCGCATCGGCTCGTTCAAAGTCAGCGCCGCAAGCGTCACCTATGACGACCGCAGCCGTCCGTCCGATTTCAGCGCACGGCTCGAACCCATCAATTTCGAGCTGCGGGACTTCACCACCGGCGTTGAGGGCGGCCGATTCACCTTTACCGGGGTGTCGAAGGTCGGCGAGCGAATCGAATGGCGGGGGCATCTGTCGGCACAGCCGATCGAATCGGACGGCGAGCTGCATATCGGCGCGCTCCAGGCGCGCACCATCTGGGACTACGTCGAAGATCAAGTGAGCTTCGCGGTCAATTCCGGGTCCATCGATGTCGACGCCACGTACAAGTTCTCGCTGAAAGATGCGGTCGATCTGCATATGGACGTCTCCAAGGTCGCGGTCTCGGATCTGTCTGTGAGACCCAAGCAATCGGATGTCGATTGGATCACCCTGCCGCGGATGCTGGTGAGCGGAACCACGGTCGATCTGTCGAGGCGGCAGGCTCACGTCGACTCGCTGTCCCTCACCGGGCTGAAATTGACGACGTGGCTGGAGCCCGACGGGTCGCTCAATCTACTCCGGCTCTTGGGCAAGCCGTCGGCGGCCCCAGCGTCGGCGGCCCCAGCGTCGGCGGCCGCGCCCGGCGGCGCGGTGACGCCGGCGAACGGCTCCGCACCGGCCGCCGCGCCCTGGAAATTCGATTTGGGCGAGTTCGTGCTGCAGGAAGCCAG
>Ga0210391_10000493_pt1 | contig 41215 bp, 33 predicted proteins | sample IncBWC12OmetaG_FD_160573 | JGI IMG/M metagenome (GOLD analysis project Ga0210391, IMG submission 160573) | Forest soil microbial communities from Barre Woods Harvard Forest LTER site, Petersham, Massachusetts, United States - Inc-BW-C-12-O ...
GAGTGGATTCGAGAGGCGGCTACGGAGTTCGATGCTTCGGAAACCGCAGTTTCTGTGCGCGGGTGGAATCGTGCGCTGCCGTGGGCTGCGGCATGCATCGCGATGCTGGCGGCTGTTGCGTTGGGATTCGTGTTCATGCGCTCCCGTCAGGCACCTTCGAGTGCGATCGAGCTGACGCGCTTCGAGATTCCCGTGCCTGCGAACGCAACCTTGTCCTTCCTCGGCTCGTTCGCGGTGTCACCCGACGGCCGGCGGCTGGCCTTTGCTGCCAAAGGTTCTGACGGCGTTCTCCGCTTGTGGGTTCGTTCCCTGAATTCGCTGGAAGCGCGCCCGCTGCCCGGGTCGGAATCCCCAGCTAACGATCCATTTTTCTGGTCGCCCGATAGTCGGTTCATCGCGTTCGGCGCCGGCGGAAAACTCAAGAAGATAGACGTGTCGGGCGGCCCGGCGGAAACGGTGTGCGATACGGCCCAGGACATACAAGGCGGTTCCTGGAATCGTGACGGTGTAATCGTATTCGGGCACTCGAATGAGGCTGGGAAGTTAATTTTGATGCGGGTTTCGGCGAACGGGGGAACACCGAGTCCTGTGACCGCTCTCAACGCGTCGCGCGGAGAAACGGTTCATGCATTTCCATCGTTCCTTCCCGACGGGCGGCATTTCATTTACTGGATTGATTCGACTATGCCGGCGAAAAAGGGCATTTACGTCGGGTCACTCGACGCGAAGCCCGATGAGCAGGATCTGAGACAACTCGTGGTTACCGATCAACTGGCCGCCTACGCTCCGTCGTCTGACCCCGACGTCGGACGGTTGCTTTTTGTCCGTGAGGGAGCTCTGATGGCCCAACCATTCGATGCGCGCCGATTGGAGCTGACGGGCGAACCGGTCACGGTGGCCGAACGGGTTGGGTTATTCTCCGCGTATCCTTACTTTTCGGCTTCGAACAACGGCGTGCTGGCATACAGGACCGGCGGCGGTTCGTCTCAACAGGCTCAACTAGCCTGGTACGACCGGCAGGGAAAGCTCATCGGGAAAGTTGGGGAGCCTGGTCTGTTCCTGCAGTTCGCACTTTCCCCCGATGGAACTCGTGTTGGCGTGCACTCGATCGATCCCCAACATCCGGTTTCGATTGTTCTGTTGGTCGATTTGTCGAGGGGCACAACGACGCGATTTACGTTCGGATCGTTCAATTACTATTCCTCGGCGTGGTCTCAGGATGGAAGCCGAATCATCTTCGTTTCCAATCAAGGCGATAAGTTTGGCCTATACGAGAAGGCCGTGAACAGCGAGAAGGAGGAAGAGCTTCTATTCCAATCAAAAGAGAATATGGTCGCGACAAGCTGGTCTCGCGACGGTCGCTTTCTGCTGTATTTCACGGTTGATTCAAAGAATTACTCCGATCTGTGGGTGTTGCCGCTTGAGGGTGACAGGAAGCCGGTGCCGTTCCTACGGACAGAGTTTGATGAAGGGCAGGGATACTTTTCTCCCGACGAACACTGGGTTGCCTACTATTCAAACGAGACCGGCCGCGCTGAGATCTATGTGCGACCGTTCTCGGCACACTCCCCACGAGAGGCCTCCAGCGCCGGCCCAAAGTGGTTAATTTCGACCGCGGGTGGAGTCGAGCCTCGCTGGCGGGCCGACGGGCGCGAGTTATATTACGTCGCGCTCGACGGGAAATTGATGGCGGTCGATGTCACGACGGGACCGGTGTTTGGAGCGGGAGTTCCTAAAGCCTTGTTCCAAACTCCGGTGGCGCATCCGGAATTTGGACTGGTCGGCACAGCGGAACCAGCCGCTGACGGCAAACGCTTTCTCTTCGAGATACCGGCCGAGCAGACCGCGCAGCCGCCTTTCATCGTGGTGCAGAATTGGCAGGCGGAGATGACGAAATAATTAGCGAGGCCAAAAAGCTAAGTTCGAATTCTAGGCGCACCTGATGGGCGCACGGTCGGCGAGATCGACCTGGGCCAACACGACTGCGCGGCAAGTCTTTGGGTTGATCGCCAGCACTTTGGTGGCACCGCGCATTATTCAGTTCGGCATCAATACTTTATGTTCTAACCAACCATGTCGATTCATTCCGTCTGCTCCGGCTTTCATTCCCCGTAACGCATTGATTCTAAATTCTTAAAATGGAGGCGGGGGGAGTTGAACCCCCGTCCGAGAAACCTTGCGACCCGAAGACTACATGCTTAGCCCGTTCCGTTGGTTTTCGCCGGAAGAACTCAGAGCGGGCAAGACGCGCTCCCGACTAGTCCGATGATCTCGCCGCCGAATTACGGACCGAAACGCGGCAGCCAGCCTACTGTGTGACGCCTCATCCCAAGCGCGTAGGTAACGCCGGGGGAGACGCGCAGCTTACTTTTGGTTAGGCTGCGAGAGCCAACTGTGAGTTGCCAGTTGTGTTGTTTCACCCTATTACGGGCGGGTGAGACCCGGCATGCCTTCGAGCAGCGACAGTCTCCGTCGAAACCGTATCGCCCCCGTTGGAGGCTCCAGAATACCACTTCGCCCAAGCCCGAAGCAAAAACGAGGCCCGAAGCTGCATCGGAGCGCGCCGTTTCGACAGCCCAAACCGTGCTAGCATCGGTCTGGAGGCAGTGGATGCGCTTTCTGTTTCTCTTCCTCGCGTTCTTCTTCGTAATCGTATGGGTGTTCGCTTTTGTCGCATTTCACGTAGCGAGTTTTTTCATCCACATATTTCTCGCCCTGGCGCTGATCTTCTTCGTCGTGCACCTGCTCCGGCCGCGCCGGGCTTCCTAGCCCGACGAGTTCCCAACCCCGGTCTAATGCCCGTGCGAGCCTTCCGAGCTCACAATCGCTTCGTCGTCCGTCTCGTTGCCGAAGGGCGGCGTGTCATGCGCCCCGGGCTTCAAGACCGCCGCGAAGACGATTGCCGCAACCGCGACCACGGTGAGTTTTACAGCCAGCATGATATTGAGCGCGAATACGACCATTGCAATCAGGGCTACATAAGCGAGAAACAGGAGCGGTCCAAAATATTTGGCGAGGAGCCTTTCATCGTGCATTGCATGCCTCCGTTTTCCGGGCTCAACGAAACGCCAGCCGGCGATCGAAGCGGGCCGGGAACGAGCGATCCTGCATCGTTAGATGCGGCCCCGGGCTCAACGGGTCAGGAATGCAATCAGAGGGGCGTAGGCGGGGTATTGCGCGCTGAGCGCGTCGCGCCTGCCGGGCTCGAATTCTTTGGGATCGAAGCCGGGTGCCATGGTGGTGCCCATCAATGCGAATTTTCCGCCGGGAGCCAGCCGCGAACCCTGCCAGGTCCCGCCGGTGACGGCATGCTGCAGGCGCATCCCGCCATCGAGGTTAGGCCCCAGCAGCAGTGCTTCGGCCGTGCCATCGGGCTTCAGCGTGAGCATTTCGACCGGGTCACCCAGATAAAAATGGTAAACCTCGTCGCCCTTGAGCCGGTGCATGGCCGAAAAAGTATCCGGGGTCAGCATGTAATAGATCGCGCTCGATAAAGCCGACCGGTAAGACTCCGCAAAGTATCCGCCCTCGACTTCCAGCGGCCTAAGCTTCAACAATTCCTGGACCTGCTTGGCGGTCAACATCGCGCCTGAAATTCCCCCCGCTTTGCGCCTCGAAGATACGAACCCGCGCCGGGGAAGGCAAGCGAAACCTCGGCCCAGAGGGGCCAACCCGAACCCTGTGCCCCTGTTCGCACACCCGCTTCACCGTCTGGAACTACCACCGGGAAAGTCAGTTGACACCCCCGCAACCCGATTCATAATTTGAGTAGGTAGGATCGCTTGAAAGAACGCAAAGGAACTCTCGAGCAGGCCCTCGAAGAAGCCGTTTCCCGGGCATTGCGCGACAATTTGGCCCCGCTGCAGCGGACCGCCGACGACCTTCACCAGGCCTTCGCGGACCTCGTCGCGGCGTGCTCCTCGAGCCGGCCGAGCAACGCACTGCCGGCCATGCTCCGCGCGCAGACCGCCGCATCGGCCCTCGCCGCAGGCCTTTCCGTGCTTTCCAATTTCGTCGCCGTGGCGCTGAATCCGCGGGATGGGAAAGGCTCCGAGGAACAATCTGCTACGGCCGTGGCGGATTTGGAAGCCGAACCAGTCGTCGCAGAGCCGCCGCTCCGTGTGCCTCCGCCCCCCGAACTCAAGTCGGACTGGGACGAAGAGCCGCCGTCGACCCAACCCTCAGAAGAATCCGTCGAACCCTCCGCGGAGATTGGGGTTCACGCAGCGGTAGTTGAGGAGCCGGTCGCAGCGGAACCGATTGCGAGCGCTTCGCATGAAACGGCCGCATTTGACCCCGCGACGCTCCCAACCGAGCTTCGCGATCTGCATCGCCGCGCCAGCCGCGTCGCCAAAGTGGCCATGCAGGACATTAAGTTACTGCATCCCAAAGATGTCCGCCTGGGCCGTGAAAACAAAGACATCTGTCATCGGTTGCGCTCAGACATTGACAAAGCCCGCAAAGAATACGACCGCCGGTTCCGTGCGATTCAGGACCATCCTGTGGATTATTTCCACCAATGGATGCTGGAGATTCTTGCAGAGGGCGACGCCGAAGCACTCGGCGAATATCCCTATCCCTCGCCCGTTCTGCGGCACTAAAATTATTCACATGGGATCGCCTCGCCGGTTCATTCGCTCCGCCGGAGCCGTTTTGCTGGTGTGTTCGATTTGTGCTGCGCAGACCAAGCCCGCCAAGCCATCCGCGAAGCCGGCGGCGGCGGCCAAGCAGGCATTCACCGCTGACCAGCTTGAGAAACTTGCGCGCGCCCTGAAACTGCCGAACCCTTCGGGGGCGTACGCGCAGCTTGGCGCCGTCGCCATGCGGAAATCGTCCGGTACGCTCGGCGATCGCGCGGCCCTCGCGCTCGGTTACTACGACTACGGGAAAGGGAATTACGCCTCTGCGGTCAAGTGGCTGGCCAAGGCCGAAAGCGATCCGTTGCTGGCCGACTACGCCCTCTATTGGAGCGCGGAAACCGAGCTCGCGTCCGGCCGCACGGCCGACGCCCTGGCATCGTTTGAGAAATTTCGCAAGGAATATCCCGATTCGGTTTTGACCGACCAGGTGCTGCAATCGCTCGGCGACGCGGCGCTTGCCGCGAACCAAGGGGCCGACGCTGCCTCCGAGCTGGACGCATATTCGCAGACGACGCAACGCCCCGGCCTGCTGCTCCTGCGCGGCGAGGTGCGCGAAGCGACGGGTAAAACACTCGATGCCATCGCCGACTATCAAGCTGTCTACATGCGTTTCGCCACCAGCGAACAAGCGCGCCAGGCCGGCGTCAAGCTCGGTTTTCTGCGCGCCTCCATGGGCGCGACCTATCCGCCGCTCGCGCTCGACCAGCGCCTCACGCATGCCGCAATGCTTTTCGGAGCGAAAAGCTGGAGCGACGCTCGCAGCGAATACGCGGCGCTGCTCGGGGAGCTGGCCGGCGCCGATCGTGAGCGCGCGCAACTGCGCATTCTCGAATGTGGCGTTTCGCTCGGTTCGGGTCCAGGTGAAATGGCGGCGCTGCAAATCACTGATCCCGACGTAGACGCCGAGCGGTATGAGGCTCTCGCCGAATACGACCGCGCGCAGCAACAAGAACCGCAGATGATCGCGGCGGTCGAAGCTGTCATAACGCGCGCTCCATCGAGTCATTGGGCCGAATCGGCTTTGTTCCTCGCGGGGAATTACTACTGGGTGCAGCTTGATCGCGACCGGGCCTCGAGTTACTACAAGCGCCTCGAGGAAAATTTCCCTATGTCGACAAACGCCCCGGCGGCGCAGTGGCGCGTCGCGTGGTCGGCCACCCTGAAGCGCCAGCCTGAGGCTGCGGCGCTGCTCCAGGACCAGTTGCGGCGTTTTCCCGCCTCGACGTACACGCCGGATGCCCTCTACTGGCTCGGCCGCCTTGCCGAAGAAGCCGGAGTCCAGCCGCTTGCGCGCGGCTACTACGCGAAACTCGACGAGCGCTACCCACAAAATTATTTCGAAGCGCAAGCCGCGGTGCGCAGCAGCAAGCTGGGTCCCGGCCCCATTCAAAAATCCGACGTGCTCGATCTGATTCCGCCGGTTGCGGCGATACCCAGCCTCGATGGGCCGATCCCGATCGCCGCAGCGGGGCGCCAGGCGCGCGCCGACGCGCTGCGTTCGATTGCCTTCGATGCCTCCGCGGAGCTGGAATTGCGCGCCGGCTATGCCGCCACGGGTGAGCCGCGATTGCTCCTGGAAGCCGCGCAATCCGCCGTGGCCGCGGGCCACTACGGCGCCGCCATCGTCACCGTACGCCAGATTTTTCCGCAGCTGGAATCGCAGCCGTTTTCTGACGTCCCGCGCGACGTCTGGCGCGTGGCCTACGCACTCCCGTACGAAGCTTCGATTCGCCGCTGGTCCGCGAAAGCCGGGGTGGACCCGATGCTCGTCGCCGGTTTGATTCGCCAGGAATCGGCGTTCGAGCCCGAAGCGCGCTCCGGCAAATCGGCCATCGGGCTCATGCAGCTGATCGGACCGACGGCGCGCCTGCTCGCCCGTCAGGAAAAAATCAAGTATTCGCGCGCACGCCTCACCGATCCCGATTACAACGTTCATCTCGGCACCACCTACGTCGCCAATCTCGTCAAACAATTTGGCGGCGCGGAATCGGCGCTGGCCGCGTACAATGCCGGGGAAGACCGCGTGACGCTGTGGACGGCGGGGCAGTCCTACCGCGAGACCGCTGAATTCGTGGACTCGATTCCGTTCACCGAAACGCGCCAGTACGTGCAGATCGTGACGCGCAACGCGGATATCTATCGCCGGCTTTACGGAGCCCAACCAGATGAACCCCGTCCAACCCGGTCGCGCCGCGGCCGCTAGCCCGAAACTTTCCTCGAAGGCAGAACGATTTACCGAATCCGTGATTCGCGAGATGACGCGGCTGGCGATCCGCCACAATGCCGTCAATTTGTCCCAGGGCTTTCCGGATTTTCCCGCGCCCGCGGAGATCAAGCGCGCGGCGCAGGAAGCCATTGCCGCGGACATCAACCAGTACGCCGTCACCTGGGGCACGAAAAAATTCCGCGACGCGATTGCTGCGAATTTCGAGCGCACCCAGGGAGTCACGGTCGATCCCGAGCGCGAGATCACCGTTTGCTGCGGTTCGACCGAGGCGATGATGTCCACCATGCTTGCGATCATCAATCCAGGCGACGAAGTGGTGGTCTTCGAGCCGTTCTACGAAAATTATGGGCCCGACGCGATCCTGTCCGGCGCCACGCCGCGGTTCGTGAAGCTGCGTCCGCCGGATTGGAGCTTTGATCCCGACGAGCTGGCCGCCGCGTTCGGCCCGCATACGAAAGCAATCATTCTCAACACACCGAACAATCCCACGGGAAAGGTTTTCGAGCGAGCCGAATTCGAAAAAATTCGCGACCTCTGCCTGAAGTGGAACGCCTTTGCCATCACCGACGAAATCTACGAGCACATGCTCTACGACGGCGCGAAGCACATCTCGCTCGCCACGCTCGACGGCATGTACGACCGCACCATCACCATCAACGCGCTGTCGAAAACCTACAGCGTCACGGGCTGGCGGGTGGGCTGGGCCCTTGCGCCGCCCCACGTGACGGCGGCGATCCGCAAGGTGCACGATTTTCTAACGGTGGGAGCAGCCGCGCCTTTGCAGGAGGCCGGGGCCGTGGCTATGAATTCGCCCGCGAGCTATTACCAGTCGATTGCGACCCAGTACCTGGCCCGCCGCGACCGCTTGTTGGGGATTCTGACGGGCGCCGGTTTCAAATGCTTCAAGCCGCGCGGCGCCTACTACATCATGACGGACATTTCCGCCTTCGGTTTCCCCGATGACGTGACCTTCGCGAAATACCTGGTAACGGACATTGGCGTCGCCGCCGTCCCTGGATCAAGCTTCTATCTCGACCGCGCAGAGGGCCGCAACCATCTCCGCTTCACCTTTTGCAAAAAGGAATCAACGTTCCAGGCCGCGGCCGAGCGCCTCGCCAAGCTCGGAGCGAAGTAACTCTGTTTTCGTCGCTCGTTCGCAGGACAGCTGCGGTTAGGTGAGATCGAACGACTGCAGATAATTCGGTATCGTCACATTGGCCCAGTGGCGCTGCGCCACAATCGCGTCGCGCAGAGCCGTCAGTCCGCTCGGCTCGCCGTGGATCATGAACGTTTGCTTCGGAGCCGCCTGGAAGCCTGAAACCCAGCGCAGCAGTTCGCTCTTTCCCGCGTGCGCAGACAGCTGGCCCAGCTCGACCACTTCGGCGCGGACCGGCACCTGCTCGCCGTGAATGCTCAGGAACTTCGCGCCATTTTGCAGCGCGCGTCCGCCGGATCCTTCCGCCTGATAGCCCACCAGCAGAACTGCGCTGCGCGAATCCGGCAATCGCTTTGCCAGATGGTGCAGCACGCGCCCGCCGGTAATCATGCCGCTGGCCGAAATGATGATGCAGGGCGAAACCACGTCGTTAATTTTCTTCGAATCCTCGACCGTTCGCGTCAGGTGCACGTTCTTCACGCTCAGCGGGTCGTCGCTCGATTGCTGCTTCAGATCGTAATCGGTGCGATGGCGCACATACATCTCCGTGACGTTGATGGCCATCGGGCTGTCCACGAACACCGGAAGGCTGGGAATGCGTTTCTGGTCTTCGAGGACGCGCAGGTAATACATCAGCAGTTGCGTGCGGTCCACGGCAAAGGCGGGAATTACCACCGAGCCTCCGCGTTTCGCCGTGCGGTTCACCACGTCGGCAAGCTCATCGAGCACAGAGCCGCTCGGGTGCTCGCGATCCCCGTACGTAGATTCGCACAGCAGGAAATCCGCGCGCGCCGGCGATTCAGGATCCTTGAGGATCGGCTGGTCGTAGCGCCCGATGTCACCGGAGAAGACGACCACTTTCTGCTGGCCGTTTTCCGTGACCGTCAGCTCGAGCCAGGTCGCGCCGAGGATATGTCCCGCTTCGTGCGGCCGCACCGAAAATTGCGGGCTGATCTTGAAAACGTCATTGCTCGGAATATCGCGGAATTGGGTCAGCGTTGCTTTCGCCTCCGCGACGGTGTAGAGCGGCAAGGGCGGCTTGTGGCTGCTGTAGTGTTTTTTCGCCGCGTACTGCGCGTCCTCTTCCTGCAGGTGCGCGGAGTCGGGCAGCAGCAGCTCGCACAGCTCGCGCGTGGCCACGTTTGCGTAGATCGGGCCATGATATCCGTTTCGCATCAGCCGCGGCAGATAGCCGGTGTGATCGATGTGCGCATGCGTCAGCAGAACCCAATCGATCGTGGCGGGATCGACGGACAGCCTTTCCCAGTTGCGCTGCTTCAGGTCTTTGGAGCCTTCAAAAAGACCGCAATCGACCAGCAGCTTCTTGCCTTCTGCTTCGACCAGGTATTTCGAGCCGGTGACGGTGCCGGCCGCACCAAGAAAAGTTATTTTGGGCATGGGAGGGTATTTTAGGACGCAACCCCGCGCGAGTAGACTTTATTTCTGCGGTGTTGCCTAACGGCGCAGGCGGCCGGAGCGAAGGACGCCCGCGAAACGACGCTGCGCCCGCGGTTTGACGCTCTCCGCCGCCGGATGCTATAAAAGAAACAGCCGTTTTTCTTTCCGGTGGGGCCGTGGCGCAGTTGGGAGCGCGCCTCGATGGCATCGAGGAGGTCGAGGGTTCGAATCCCTTCGGCTCCACCATTTTCACAAAAATCGTTCCGGAGACATGGGTTACGCCTCTTGGCTGGATTGATCCAGAAGTGCCGCTGAGCCGATTGGCTCGGTCCGGACCGACGCTGGTGTTAACCTATTGTAAATAATGCTTTTACTGAATTTCGGGAGTTGTCCTGAAACAGTACCTCCGTGCCGTTCTCTTTTGCGCGATTTTTCTGTTATTCTTTGCAACAGAGTGGGTTGTTTCGGTGTCTAACGCTTCTATAAACGCCGCCTCAGGGAGCTCCTAGGCAATGGGCGAACTGGCACACAGTCTGCCGTGGGTACGCGATGAAGGCGAGCTCGTCACCGAGCTTCAGGCCGGCTCCGATTCCGCTTTCGACTACTTGGTCACGTACTACCACTCGAGCGTCTTCAACCTCGTGTACGGAATTCTGTCCGATCGCGCCGACGCAGCTGACGTGACGCAGGAGGTTTTTCTCCAGGTGTTCCGTGGCATTCGTGGTTTTCGGGGCGGCAGCTCGCTGAAGACCTGGCTCTACCGGATCTCCGTCCGCCAGGCGCTGAATCATCGTCGCTGGTGCTGGCGCCATCACCGGATGCAGACCTCGATCGATACGCAAGATTCCGAGCACAACGCGGTGCTCGAGCTGAAGGATGAAGAAGCCACACCGTACGAGCAGTGCGCCGCGCATGAGACCCAGATCACCGTCCGGCGAGCCCTCGCCAGCGTACCGCCTGTTTTCCGCAGCGCCGTAATTTTACGTGATCTGGAAGGGTTGTCGTACGAAGAGATCGCGGAAGTTTTGGAAGTCTCCGTCGGAACCGTGAAATCCAGAATCATGCGCGGGCGCCGCATGCTCAAGGAAATTCTCGATCCGCTGCTGCGCGCGACCCAGCCGGAAGCCCGCGAAGCGCAAGCCGAGGAATGGAAGCCTGTTGCTGCGCCGCTAAGCCTCGCGGCGCGCCGAGCACTCAGCCGACGCGCTGACGGACAATTCACTCCGCGGAGTGAGTCTGTCGAATCCGCAGGCGCCAGTTCTGGCGCTGTGCTGGAAATGCACGGGGGAAACCAGTGAACTGCCGCGAAGCACAGCACAGTCTTCCCGGCTATATCGATGGGGCCAGCCGCCCGCGCGAACGCGCGATGCTGCGCGAGCACCTGGAAATGTGCGCCGCTTGCCGCCGGGAGCTTTCGCGCTACCGCCTGCTCGCCACTCATCTGGCGAGTGTCACGCCCGTGCGGCCGCCGGCCGAGCTCGTCGCACACATCCGCGCCCGTGCCGCGCAGGCCCGCTCGCCGTGGGCTTTTGTCGTCCGCGCCTGGCATCGAGCGCTGCTGACTTCGCAAAATATTCTCGAGCCGCTCGCCGTCCCGGCAACTGGCGGCGTGCTCACCGCCATCGCCGTCTTCATGCTCGTCGTGCAGAGCATGCTCGTAGGCATGCCCATCGGCCAGGTGCGCGCCGACGATTTGCCCCTGAATCTCGTGCAGCCCGCGCAGCTTGAAAGTCTCGCTCCGTTCCCGGTTCCAGGCGTCAGCGACGGCAAGATCGACGCGTCTCCGCTTCTCGTCGAAGCCACGCTGGACGCGCAGGGCGGGGTCGTCTATTACAAGATTCTCTCCGGTCCCAACGATGCCGCTTCGCAGCGCCAGCTCGATCAGGTTCTCCTGTTCTCCCGCTTCCGTCCGCAGCTCGGATTCGGGCGTCCCATGGGTGGCGGACGCGTCCTGCTGAGCTTCAGCGAGGTTCGCGTCCGCGGCTAGACGGGCCCGCGGATTCCAAGCGCTCCACCTCGCGCGATTCTTGACTCCGATCCAGCGTCTCGCTACAGTTCCAGCGTATTGGTGGTTCCGCGTGCTGATGAGGTCGATCCGGGGAATGCTCTCGCCGTTCGAACGGAATCCCAAACCTGAGGAAAATTGAGCAATCGGCCCATCCAGTATTCCGTTTATCGATTGGCGCGTCCGTGTCTTACGATCTTTCTCGTCGCCGGGATCGTGGCATTCGGCCTGACCGCCCGGAAATCGCAGGCGCAAGGCGTGCCGCCGCCCTACGTGGAAGTCGGCGACAACGGAATCAGCGTCCAACCCAGCGAACAGATTTTCGACACCATGTGCGCGCTCGACGCCGCGGGGTTTGAAGCAGACGAGAGCACTCTCGGTGAAATGCCCGGCCGCCTGGCGTTGCGTCAGCAGATGCTTCAGCTGCGAGGTCCTGCTGCGGAAGCCATCCGCCATTTCTACCGCGACCACGTGCTGGCCAGCCCGACCGAGACACTGACGCCGTTCATGACCTTCGCTCTGGTGTCGGGCCCGGCGCCCGGCTTTGACCTGCCGGAGAATCGCGACGTGCTTCCTCCTTCCGTGCTCACGATCGACGGTTTTCAACCCCTGCTCATTGATTTCTACCGCGAGGCGAACCTCAACGCGCACTGGAGGGCCGTCGAGGGCGAATCCCAGCCGATGATCGTCAATTTCCGCTCGGCCCTTCGGCATATCGTCACGGTCTCGGACGCCTATCTGCGCGAAGTGCAAAAACCGGCCAACGGCCGTTCATTCACCGTCTACGTCGAGCCTCTCGTCGGCGCTCGCACGAATTTCCGCAACTCCGGCAACGCCTACGCGATCGTGGTCGGCACGCTCTCGGAGGCTTCCGCCGACACAATCGAGCATGCCTATCTACACTACATGCTCGACGGTTTCGTGCTTCGATATCGTCCCGCAGTGGACACCAAGCGGGCGCTGCTCGCCGTCGCCGCGCGTGCCCCGCAGCTGCCTGTCGAGTACCACGATGATTTCGTTTCATTCTTTGATGAATGCCTGATTCGAGCCGTCGAACTGCGCCTGCACCATGCCTCGGGGGACGCCCTCGAAACGCAGCTGAAGGACGAGGACGAAGCGGGCTTCATCCTGGTTCGCCCGCTCGTCGCCCAGCTCCTGAAATTCGAAAAGGACGCCCCGGCGATGTCCTACTATTTCCCGGGCCTGATCGTCGGCATTGACGTCCCCGCCGAACAAAAGCGCCTCGAAAGCGTCAAGTTCGCGTCCGCCGAAGCGCCGCCCGTCCTCACCGCCCACGGCCAATCCGTCGCCCCGGAGCCGTCCGAACTGGAGAGCCTGGTCGCGCGAGGGAATCGCCAAATAGCCAGCCAGGACGCCGAAGGCGCGACAGCGACCTTTCAAGGCGCACTTGCGAAGTATCCGAACGATCCGCGGGTGATCTACGGCATGGCCATCGCGTCCGTGCTCTCGGGCAAAGCCGCTCGCGCCCGCGAACTCTTCGAGCTACTCGTCTCCGGCCGCGCCGCAGCGGGCGCTCCGTCCGGCAGTGGGGCCGATCCGTCGATCCTGGCATGGTCCCACGTCTATCTCGGCCGCATCGACGACCTCGAGGACGAGCGCGAGCTCGCCGTCGACGAATATCACGCCGCTCTCGGCGTGCCGGGCGCTCCGGAGGCTGCGCGCGCCGCCGCCCAGGCCGGCGTCGAAACGGCCTACAAACCCCCGGCACGCCCCGGCGACTCGCAGCAACCCCCGCAATGAACCGAGCGTCTCATGCTAACGGTTTGTCGAGAAGTGACCGGCGAAAGCAAGGAGGACCGTATCCCGTGAAGAGATCATCGACGCACTTCGCACCCCGGGCCTTGTCTGTTGCGTTCTTTGCCGCATGGCTCGCCTTGCCCGCGTCGCATGCGCAAGGAATGTCGGGCGGCCGCCAAGCCACCCCGACCGGCCCTTCAACCGACATGCAGCAGACTGAGATGCACGAGTTGACCGACGTCCAGCGGCAGCCGGGCGTGAAAATCGATCCGAAAGAGCAAGCCGCTTACGACGCTTTCTATCACGTGAACTCCGAAAACCTTGACAAGAAGATCCAGCTCGGCGACGCGTTCCTCGCGAAATATCCATCCAGCGTTTTCGACGAAGCAGTCGACGCCGGCCTCGTGAGCGTCTATTTCGAGAAGCAGGATTGGAAGAATTTTTATTCTACGGCGGACAAAGCTCTGGCGCTGAAACCGGACGACGTGGACGTCCTGGCCACCGAAGGCTGGGTCATTCCCCATTTCTACAATCCGCACGATGAGAACGCGGACGAGCAGCTGAATAAAGCCGAGACTCTTGAAAAGCACGCGATCGAAGTTCTCGCCACCATGCCGAAGCCGGCCTCACTGACCGACGCGCAGTTCGCCTCGTCGAAAGCGCAAAAAGCCACGCAGGCCCACAGTGCCCTGGGACTGGTCTATTTCCGCCGCGAGGACTACGCCAATTCGGCCACTGAGCTCGAGCAGGCGATGCGCGGCAATGCGAGTCCCGACCAGACCGATCTATACGTTCTGGGGCTCGATGATCAGAATCTCGATCGCTTCAGCGAAGCCGCCGAGATGTTCGGCCGCTGCGCCGAAGCTCTCGGAAACCTGACCGATCGGTGCAAGGAGAGCGCCGACGAGGCAAAGCATCAGGCCGCCCAGCCAAAGCGGTGAGCAGGTCATCCCACGCAGGAAGGACACAGAACATGAAGCTCCGTCAAAGGATTATCGCAATGCCGGCGCTGCTGCTGGCGGCATCGTTTCAACTCTGCTTTTCCGCCGCCTCTCTGGCGCAGGGCACCAACCCTAATTTCGTCACGGGCAAGGAAGATCAGCAAAATCAGGATCAACAGCTCAAGCAAAAGACCCTCCAGGGCGATCAGCAAACGCCGCCCGCCGCCCCCAAGGTTGATCCTGCCGAAGAAGCTGCCTACAAGGCTTTCTTCGACGCCGGCGCCTCGGCCCCCGACAACCGGATTCAGCTGGGCAACGATTTCCTCCTGAAATATCCCATGAGCCGCTACGCCGAATCCGTTTACGCCGGCGTGGTGCAGGCCTACTACGCCAAGCAGGATTGGAAGAACTTCTACGCCACGGCGGATAAGGGCATCGCCGCCTATCCGGACGATGTCACCATGCTCGCCATCGTCGGCTGGGTGATTCCGCACGTCTTCGACCCGACCTCGCCCGACGCCTCCGCCAATCTCGACAAAGCCGAGAAATACGAGAAGCACGCCATCGACGTGATCGGCGCGATGCCGAAGCCTCCCAGCCTCACCGACGATCAGTTCGCTCAATCCAAATCGACGGTGCTCAGCGAAGCTCATAGCGGTCTCGGACTTGTTTATTTCCGCAAGCAGCAGTGGGGCGACTCTGTGTCCGAACTCCAGCAGGCCACCCAGGCCTCTCCGTCTCCCGATGCCACCGACTTTTTTGTCCTCGGCATCGACCTGGACAAGCAGAGCAAGTATCCCGAAGCCATCGAAGCCTATACGAAGTGCAGCCAGATCATGGGGGGCCTTCAGGATCGCTGCAAGCAAAGCGCTGAAAACGACAAGAAGCAGCAGGCCAAGTAGCCGAGAGAGGCGATCCCGCGATGACCGCAGACGAGCTCGGCGCGCTTGAGACGTTGCTCGGACATCGCTTCGAGAAACCCGAAAGGCTCGAGCGCGCTCTCACGCACCGTTCGCATCGCCAGAATTCGGGCGATATCGACAACGAACGGCTCGAATTCCTGGGCGACCGGGTTCTCGGTCTGGTGGCCAGCGAATTTCTCTTCGCATCCTCTCCCGACTGGGATTCGGGCCAGCTCTCGAAAGGCCTGGCCCGTCTGGTAAGCGCGTCTTCGATCCACGGTGCAGCTCGCCGGCTCAAGCTCGGCGGTCATCTGCGGCTCGGTCCGGGCGAGGAAAAAACCGGCGGCCGCGAAAAAAAGCGCCTGCTCGCCGATGCCTACGAAGCCGTTGTCGGCGCCATCTATCTGGACGCCGGACTGGCCGCCGCTGCCGCCTTTCTCCGCCGCAGCCTGCTCGATAGCGCCCTCGCTGACGGCGTCGACGGTCTGGAACGCTCCGACTTCAAATCCGCCTTGCAGGAATGGTTACAACAGCGCGGCCTCGGCATCGCCATTTATCGCGTACACAGCGAATCGGGCCCCGATCATAATAAGACCTTCGAAGTCGACGTCTGGCATCAGGGGCGCAAGCTCTCCTCCTCGGCCGGACTCAGCAAGAAAGAAGCGGAACAAGCCGCTGCGCGCCTGGCCCTCGAGGCGCTGGCACAGACGGGTGAAAGCATCTGAATGGAATCGACTGAAACCAGCGCCACCATCCACGGCTCCCAAGAATCCCTGGCTCCGGTCGCCCCGCCGCCGCGCACCGTGGTGCATCATACAGGTTACGCGGACGTCGTCGAATCGCTTCTCGTCACCGTGTTGCTGGCACTGTTCGGAACCACGTTTATCGTTCAGGCCTTCAAAATTCCTTCGCAGTCCATGGAACCCACGCTTCTTGTCGGCGACCATCTACTCGTCAACAAATTCCTCTTCGGTGGTACGGGCGCGTGGTACGAAAAATTTCTGCCCTATCGTGAAGTCCGCCGCGGCGACATCATCGTCTTCAAATTTCCCTTCGACGATCATCCGCACTACGTCAAGCGCGTGATCGGTTTGCCCGGCGACCACATCCGCATCATCAATCAGCAGGTTTTCGTCAACGGACAGCTGATGAATGAGCCCTACGTCGGCCACGATCCCTCGCAGGACGATTCCTTCGCCGACAATTTTCCTCCCATCAACGAGGATTTCAGGCGGTATGCCCTGCGCCCCGAGTGGGCGGACGAAATCCTGGATCACGTCCAGCACGCTGCGCTCATCGTTCCGCCAGACCACTATTTCGTCATGGGTGACAACCGCGACCGCAGCTGGGACAGCCGCTACTGGGGCTTCGTTGATCGCCGCGCCATCATGGGCCGCCCCATGGTGATTTATTGGTCCGTCCAGGCGACCGCGGAGGACTACAATGATCGCAGTCTCGTCGGCGCCATCCGCGGGATTGGCGACGGTTTGATCCATCTCACCAGCCGCACCCGCTGGCACAGGATGTTGCGCGAGGTTCACTGATCGCCGCCGCTTCCGTGCGGACATGAATCGCCGGGTGCTGCCAGTCCACGATGTCTGAAACCATCACAGAAACGATTCCTCGCCAGGAAGCTGTCCCGCCGGATCCGTCGCACACGCGCGCGTCCGCCCGCTGGATCAGGCGGATCGTCCTGCTGATCGTGATTCTCTGGGGCGCGTCGGAAGCCCTGTCGCTGGCCGTTCAACATACCGGCATCCGCAAGATTCTCACCGCGCACCTGCAATCCGCGTTTGGCCGTCCGGTCGACGTAGGCAGTTACGCTTTCAGCCTGTGGGATGGCTTGGCGCTCGAGGCCAATTCGGTCATCGTTCAGGAAGATCCCCGCTTCGGCCAGGAATATTTCCTGCGCGCCGACTCGATGACCGTTCGCCTGCGCTGGACCAGCTTGCTGCGGGGCCGCGTCGAATTCGGCACGCTTTCCCTCAGCCGCCCCAGCCTGAATCTGGTGCGCAACGTTGCTGGCGACTGGAATCTCACAGAGTGGCTTCCGCAGCCAGGCGCTCACCCGGCGTCGCCCGTGCCGGTCGGTCCGGCGTTTCCGTCCTCGGCGCTCCGCTTTCGCCGCGTTGAAGTTGACGGCGGCCGCATTAACTTCAAGAACGGCGACGAAAAGCTACCCTTCGCATTTGTCGACCTGGAGGGAACTGTGGAGACCGATCGCCCCGGACGCTGGCGCGTGAATCTCGAAGCCACGCCCTGGCGCGCCGCCGTCGTCACGCAGCAGGCCGGGACGATTCATTTCTCGGGAGATTTCGGCGGCACTTCCTCGCGTCTTCGTCCTGCGCTGTTCGACATCAACTGGGCCGATGCGTCCATATCGGACGTGTTGCGCCTCGCCACGGGAAACGACGACGGTATCCGCGGCGGCATCGCTCTCGCGATCGATGCTCGCACCGGCGACAGCGGCGATGCCTGGACTTTGAAGGCCCGCGCGCAATTGCAGCAAATTCATCGATGGGACCTCGCTCCGCGTTCCGACAACCCTTCCCTCAATCTGAGCGCTCTCGCGATCTGGAATCCTTACGCGCCGTCTGTCGAAATCTCGCAGGCTTCGCTTGACGCGCCGCATTCTCACGCCGAGGCGACGGGCACTCTCAGCTGGGCCCGCGAAGGGCCGCTGGCCAAACGTTCGGTGGGGCCGGCGCGCGCCATTTTCTCGGACGCCGGCATCGATATGGCGGACGCCCTGGCCTGGGTCGCCGCATTTCATTCCGGAATGGCCCCCGGTCTGAGTGCCCGCGGCTTTGCTCACACGCACGCGGAGTTCTCCGACTGGCCTCCTCGCCTCAGAAGCGGGGTGGTTTCAAGCGCCGGCATCGATCTGTCAGCGCCGGGACTTCGCCACCCCGCGCACCTCGGCGAACTCAGTCTGCGCTACGACGACGGCTTCGTCTCATTTCCTTCGGTCGCCTTGAATTTCGGGCCGCCCGAGAATGTGCTTCATTTCGAATCCCCGCCGCCATCAGGACGCGCCGCATTCAATACCCTGCAGGTTTCCGCGAACGTCTCCGACGTTCACGAAGTGATTGCCCTGGCGGGAGCACTCGGATGGAATGTCGCGCGAGGCTGGGCTGTTTCCGGACCCGTCCGGGCCGACCTGCGATGGCAGGGTGCTGCCTATCCCTGGTCCGCGGCGCCGGTCGGCTTCATCAATTGGGGGGCGGGGCCGGGCGTCGCCACGCTTCGCGTGCCCTTCCTGAATCAGCCGATTGGAGGGATCAATGCCGTCACCGAATGGAAGCCGGGTTCGCGCCACGTCGCGCTGGCGTCGGCGGAAGCTTTCGGCGCGCACTGGAGCGGCTCGTTCGACCGCCGCTACAACGGAAATGATCCTGCCGGCGAGTGGCAATTTTCTCTCTCGGGCGATCAGCTCGCCGCCGCCGACCTTGACCGATGGCTCAATCCCGCTTGGCGTGAAAGTTTCATCGATCGCGTGCTGCCGTTTCTCAATTCGCGCTCCCCGAGCACGGCCGCGCCGGAGTCTCTCCGCGCGTCGGGACATCTTACCCTCGATCAGTTCGCGCTCGCGCCTCTCACCATCCGCAAGCTCCAGGGCGATCTGAAGATCGACGGCCGCCATCTCTCGTTCGAAAACGCGATCGGCCAATTCTACGGCGGTCAGATCGCCGGAACTCTGGCCGCCGACGTAGCGGGTGCTCCCCTCTATCACGCGAATCTGGATTTTACGCGCATCGACGCGGCGGCGCTCGTCGCGACTACGCCCGCTCTGGCTGGCATCACCGCAAAATCCGCCGACGGACAAATCTCGATAACTGCCACCGGCGCCAATCGCTCCGCCATCCTAGCCTCCCTTACCTGCCAGGGCACGGCGAGAGCGATCTCCCCGAAGCTCATGAACGTCGATCTGCTGAATCCGCGGGGGGGCGGCTCGGCTGGCGCGAATTCGACGCAATTCAATTCGGCCGAGGCGTCATTTTCTTGCGCGAACCGAAAAATCGACTTCCAGACATTGTCGCTGGGCCTCGGCATCGAACTCTCAGCCACCGGTTCCGGCACAATCGACTTCAGCCGCAATCTCGACCTGCGCCTAGAGACGCGTCACAGCGGTTCGCCGAATGAAGATGCCGCCGGCTCCTTGCGCCTGGCAGGCACGCTGGCGGCTCCGCAAGTAACCACCATGGCCGCCTCCCTGCGCCGCTCGCGTTAGGCAGCGCCTTTTTCTCAGATCCTCGGTGTTGAGAGCCGCGCAGAAACTCGGCAAGCGGTTTGCCACCCATCCGGCCGTGTGCTAGCGTTTCGTAAATGCATGCGCGAAGGAAAGCGTTGCTCTCGATAGCGGTCATCTCGTTTCTCTCGCTCCCGCTCTGCGCCACCGGCCGCGTCCAGCTCACGCCGAGATTCTTTGTCGGTGAAGTCCTTCGCTACCGCATCGAATCGACCGTCAAAACCACCGGCAAAACCACCAGCCCCATCGTCAATCCCGAAGGCGGCTCGCAATCGAGCGGCGCCATCCACATGCAAGTCCGCCTGGAAGTGCTTGCGGTAGCAACCGATGGCAAAATTCGCCTACGCGCCGTCTACGAAAAATCCAGCGCTGAATCGGAAACCGACGCGCTCGACCTTACCGCCCCCTCCTTCGCCGCTCGTTTCAATGGCCTGGAAGGCCGAACGTTCGAATTCACACTGGGTTCGGACGGCTCCGTCACAAACGTTCGGGACTTGACCGCGGCCGTTTCAGGCGATTCCCTGAAAGCCCTCACGCCGGAGCTTTCCTGGTTGCAGGAAGTTACCTCCGGCGAAAACATTCCGCCAAAGGGTGCAGCCGTCGGGGAAAAATGGAAGAGTGAAAAACCGGTTCCCGGCGCGCTCCTCACCGGCCTCCTCTCGCGCTCCGAATCGACCTATCTGCGGAACGAACCCTGTGGCGCACCTTCGACCGAAACTTCCCCGGCCGCTGGCTTCGCAACGCCTGCACCTTCATCCAACGACTGCGCCGTAGTCCTCACTCAATTCGAAATCTCCCGGTCCGGCTCGCCCCACTCCGACGCCACGCCGGAAGACTACCGTCGCAACGGCCTGCGTACCTCGGGTGCCTGGACCGGCACGGGCGAAAGCCTCGACTCGATCTCGCTAGCGACCGGGCTGCTGGTAAGCAGCACGCAATCGAACACGCAGCAGATGGACTATCAGGTAACCAGCACCTCGACCGGTTCGGAAATCCGCCACACAGGCAAAACGCAATCCCAAACCCAAGTCACGCTGGTGCCTGCCCAGCCCTAGCGTTGCCTCTTGGCGTTCTCTCGAGGGACTCCGTGTGGGCTCTTGTTGCGTGAGGCGTACGATTTGCGCTCGATTCTGTCGACCGGCGCGCCTTTGACAACAGGCGTATAATAAAAAGTTTCGAGAAGACCTATTTTCGGGCCAGAGGCGGCCTGCCATGAAATTCAAGCTAGCCAGCGACTACGAGCCCCGCGGCGATCAGCCCGAAGCCATCTCCCAACTCATCCGCGGCCTGACCGACGGCGACCGCCACCAGGTCCTGCTCGGCGTCACCGGTTCGGGCAAGACATTTACGATGGCGAAGGTCATCGAGGCGGTCAATCGCCCGGCCATCGTCCTGGCCCACAACAAGACGCTTGCCGCCCAGCTCTTCCACGAGTTCAAATCCTTCTTCCCGCAGAATGCCGTCGAATACTTCGTCAGCTACTACGACTACTACCAGCCCGAGGCCTACGTTCCTGCCAGCGACACATTCATCGAAAAGGAAGCCACCATCAACGACGAGCTCGACAAGCTCCGCATGTCCGCCACGCGTTCGCTCTTTGAGCGCCGCGACGTCATCGTCGTGGCGAGCGTGTCCTGTATCTACGGCATCGGTTCGCCCGAGGCCTACTACGGCATGATGCTCATGCTCGAAAAGGGCCAGCAGATCGCGCGCGAGTCGATCCTGCGCAAGCTGGTCGAAATTCAGTACGACCGCGCAGAGGACCTTCGCCGCGGCAGCTTCCGCGTCCGTGGCGACATGATCGAAGTCTATCCGCCCTACGAAGAATTCGCCCTGCGCATCGAGCTCTGGGGAAGCCAGGTCGAAGCGATCCGCAAAATCGATCCGCTCACCGGCCAGATCCGCTCGCGCGACGGTGAAATCACGCGCGTCCCGGTCTACCCGAAGACGCATTACGTGCTGCCGGCCGCCCAGAAGGAGCGTGCCATCCAAACGATTTACGAAGAGCTCGAATGGTGGCGGCCGGAGTTGCTGCGCCAGGGGAAAATTGTCGAAGCACAACGCGTGACGCAGCGCACGCATTTCGACATCGAAATGATGCGCACCATTGGTTACTGCCACGGCATCGAGAATTACTCGCGGCACATGTCCGGCCGCCTGCCCGGCGAAGCTCCCCCCACGCTACTCGATTACGTTCCGTCCGACTTTCTGCTGGTGATCGACGAATCGCACCAGACCGTTCCGCAGCTCCGCGGGATGTACGCCGGCGACCGTTCGCGTAAGCAGACGCTGGTCGACTACGGCTTCCGCATGCCCTCGGCGCTCGATAATCGCCCGCTCAATTTCGAGGAATTCGAGCATCGCGTCAATCAGGTGGTCTACGTATCAGCGACGCCCGGCCCCTACGAGCTCACCAAATCAGGCGGCGTCGTCGTCGAGCAGGTGATTCGCCCGACCGGGCTCGTCGATCCGCAAACGGAAGTGCGCCCCGTGAAAGGGCAGGTGGACGATTTACTGGAGGAAATTCGCCTGCGCGCCGCGCGCAACGAACGCGTGCTCGTCACCACCCTGACCAAGCGCATGGCGGAGGACCTGGCCGAATATTTTACCGAGGTCGGCGTCAAATGCCGCTACCTGCATTCGGAAATCGAGACGCTGGAGCGGGTCCGCATTCTCCGCAGCCTTCGCCGCGGCGAATTCGACGTCTTGATCGGCATCAACCTGTTGCGCGAAGGCCTCGATCTGCCGGAGGTTTCGCTGGTCGCGATTCTCGACGCCGATAAGGAAGGTTTCCTACGCAGCGCCACTTCTCTGATCCAGTCCATGGGACGCTGCGCGCGCCATATCGAGGGCCGCGCCATTTTGTACGCCGATCACATGACGGATTCGATGCGCCAGGCCATCGGCGAAACCAATCGCCGCCGCGCCAAGCAGGAAGCCTACAACCGCGAGCACAACATCACGCCGCAGTCGATCACGCGCTCCGTCGACATGCAGCTGGCCCGCATCGTCGAAGCCGATTACCTGACCGTTCCGGCCGAAGAAGTAGCCATCGGCGAAATCTCGAGCGAGCAGGATTTACAGCAAGCCGTGGCGCAGCTCGAAGTGCAAATGCGCGAAGCGGCCAAGAATTTCGAATTCGAGCGCGCCGCGGCGCTGCGCGACCGCATCCGCGGTCTGAAGCAGCGGGACCTCGGGGTGATTGCCGCAACCCGTGTGCCCACCGCGCCTGCCGAAACCGAGCGTTAGTTGAAGCTGTCTTCGGGCATCGAGTTTGTCTGTCACTTCGCGTGCGCCCCTTTCGTTTGTTTTCAGCGACGTAGGCTCGAGGGGTCTTTGCAGGGTGTGTCACTTCGTGTTGCGGTGTGGATGTGTCGCGCCGCCGTGCCGGGGGCGCTCGGCACGGCGTGCCTTCGGGGCCGGCCAATTCAGTCGGTGTCGTCGACCGGAAATGTGACCTTGGCTGTGGAGGGCACATGCTTCGGGCCGTCAGACCACTCCACGCTTCAACTCTTCGATGGGGTAAAACGTGCCGCGCCAGGTTACGCCGCCTTGCCAGAGCGTCACGGCCGTCGAGCGCAGGAGCATCCAGCAGATGATCACCGCGCCGATCGGATAGGTGAGCCCGTAGAACGGCGAAGCGCCAATAGCTCGCGCCGCGCCCGTCGCGATAATCAGCGCGAATATCGAAGAGGTCGCCGCGAACACGAGCGCCCAGCCGTCGAGGAACGCCAGAGCCGCCACTGGCAGCACGAACATCGCCAACGTCCCCAGTACCTGGGATGCGAGAACGGGCAGCCTGAAACCCGTCGCGGCGAAGAAATTTTTCGTCGTCCCGCGCACGATATTTGCGAGCCCGGCATGCCAGTGCACGCTCACGGCGTCTTCACCACGCGCCACGCCCGAGCGGAATCCCGCTTCTTTCACAATCTTGCCGAGCTTCAGGTCGTCGATCACTTCCATCGCCAGACGCCGGTGCGTGCCAGCTTTTTCATAGGCGCTGCGGCGCACCAGCTGAAACGCTCCGATGCCTGAATAGCCGCGCGATTTCGGATCGTTCGCGCGCCACGGCCGCGTGCCGATCAAAAAACACGTGCTGAAAAACATCATGGCCACTTTTTCGCCGAAGGTGTAAAGCTTCGGCGCGGCCAGCAGCGTCAAATGATCCCACTTCATTCCGTCCGCCAGCGCGATCACGCGCCGCAGCACGTCCGGCTTGAAGTGAACGTCCGCATCCGTGAAGACCAGCCATTCGCCGCTCGATCGTTCGTAGGCCTTTTCGAGCGCGTGCGGCTTGCCCAGCCAGCCCGCGGGCAGGGAATCGACGCGCGCCGGTTTTAGCCGGGCGTCTTTTTTCGCTCCGGCCGCGAGAATCGCGCCGGTTGCGTCCACCGAGCGGTCGTCGACGGCGATCACCTCGTAGCGGGGATAGTCGAGGGCGAGCATCGTCGCGATCGCGCCGGGCATTTTTTCGGCCTCGTCGCGGCCCGCGAATAAAATCGAGACAGCGGGGCATTTTTCGTCCTCGAGCGGCGCTGCGTCGCGCAGCCAGGGAATCGTCCGGATACCCATAGCGAGGTCGATGGCCGACGCGACCCAGGCGATGGCGATGGCGCCCATCACGACGATCCAGAAAATGTGCACTGCGGGATTCCTCCGCGCGAATTCGCATTCCGGGCTGTTCCGCGTGCCGGGCGCAGAATGTGTCGCACCTACGGGCTTTCGCTCGTGGCGGCTTCGCTTCCCAGCCCTTCCAGGTGGGCCAGCTTTCGCCGCGCCCGGGGCGCTCGATGATCCAGAACTCTTGCGGAGCTCGATTTTCTCCACGCGAGAACAGCGATCAAGTTATGCTAACACGCTCAATGAAGGCGACTCTTTCGATCATCGGAGCAGGTCGCGTAGGAAAAACGCTCGGCCGCCGCCTGCGCGAACGCGGCTGGCACGTCGGCGCTGTCGTGACGCGCTCCGCCGCGACGGCTCGCGCCGCTGTCCGCGCCATCGGCGGGGGCACGCCGCTACCGGTAGGCGGAAGCGCGGGAATTCCGCGCCGCGCGTCCGGCAGCGCCGCTCGACGCGCTTCCGCCCTGGGTTCCGATCTGATTTTCGACGCCGACCTGATCTTCCTCACGACGTCTGACGACGATCTGCCTGCCATCGCGCGCACGTTCGCCAAAATCGGCGGTGCCCGATGCCGCGGCAAAGTCGTTCTACACACCAGCGCCACGCTCGATCGCATCGCGCTGGCGCCCTTCGCGCGGTTTGGCGCGGCCGTCGGCTCGCTTCATCCCATGCAGGCATTCGGCGGCAGCGTCATGCCGAACCTGAGAGACGTTATCTTTGCCGTGGAGGGGGACGCCAAGGCCAGCCGCATGGCGCAGTCCATTGCCAAATCGCTGGGGGGAATTCCCGTGGTAATCGACACGCGCGACAAAGCCATCTACCACGCATCGGCCGTGATCGCCGCCGGCAGCACCTACGCCACCATCGAGACGGGCCTGCAGATGCTCGAGCACATTGGCTTCCCGCGCCGGCGCGCCGAACAAACGCTGTTTCCCCTCTTGCGGCAAATCCTCGATAATATAGAGCGCATTGGATCGCACGCGGCATGGACAGGGCCGCTGTCACGCGGGGATTACGCGATCGTGGCCCGGCACGCGCGAGCGCTGCGCAACTATCCGTTCGAATTTCGCCAGGCGTACGCCGCGTTGGCGCTGCTGGCCGGCCGTGTACTGGCAAAGAACCCGAGAGTCGCCAAGGAAAAAATCGTCGCGGCGTTGCGCGGCCGTTGACGAATCGGTTTGTAGCCTGAATAAGGGAGATCTGATTTGACCGGACCCGTCAAACATCTTCACATTGCCGTAGAACACGCGACGCTGGCAAACGGCCTGCGCGTGGTGGTGTCGCCCGACCGCTCCGCTCCATTCGTCACCGTCGGCGTCTACTACCAGATCGGTTTTCGCCTGGAGCCGCACGGCCGCAGCGGCTTCGCGCACCTGTTCGAACACATGATGTTCCAGGGCTCGGAAAATGCCGGCAAGATGGAGCACATCCGCCTGATCAACTCTTCGGGCGGGATGCTCAACGGGACGACGAACTACGACATTACGAACTATTTCGAGTCCGTGCCTTCGAACGCGCTGGAGCGGGTCCTGTGGCTGGAGGCGGATCGCATGCGCGCGCTGAAAGTGGACGACGAAAATCTGCGCAACCAGCGCGACGTGGTCAAAGAGGAAGTCCGCGTGAACGTGATGAACCAGCCCTACGGCGGATTCCCGTGGCTCGACCTGCCGCCCGTGGCGTTTCGCAACTGGCCCAACGCGCACAATTTCTACGGTGATTTCGTCGATCTCGACGCCGCCACGCTCACCGACGTGCAGAAATTCTTCCACACGTATTACGTGCCGAATAACGCCGTGCTGCTGATGCTGGGCGATTTCGAGCCAGCCGAGGCTTTCGCGATGGCCAAAAAGTATTTCGAAGATATTCCGCCACAGCCGAAGCTGCCGCACGCGGACGTGAGCGAGCCACCGCAAACCGAAGAGCGCCGCGGCGAGGTGGAGGAAAAATTCGGCCCGCTGCCCGCCATTGCCATCGGCTATACGATGCCGCCGCGCGAAACCGGCGACTGGTACGTTGCGGGGATTCTCGATCGGGTGCTGCACGGCGGGCGCGCTGGCCGTGTCTATCGGAAACTGGTGCTGGATGAACAGATCGCGGTGGACATCGACGGCGGCGCGGACCTGCTGGAAACCAACGGCCCGACGCAGATGGTCACGCGCATTTATCACAAGCCCGAGTTCACTTCGGAGGGGACCGTCGCCGTGTTCGACGAAATTATCGAGCAGCTCCAGCAGAAGGGAATTGAGTACGCCGAGCTCGATCCCGTGAAGGTGAAATTCCGGTCCGACTACTACTCGACGCTGGAGAGCGGCGGCTATCCCATGCCGCGCTTCGGATTGATGCATCTGCTGGCGTGCTTCACGCTTTTTGACGGCGATCCGCACCGCGTGAACAAGATTCTCGACGGATTCCTTGCGGTCACGCCCGATCAAATTCAGGCTTTCTCGAAAAAGTATCTGGTGCCGCGCAATCGCGCCGTACTCGTTCGCCAGCCGACGGCCTTGGCAGGTGCGCGATGACCGCTCCTGCCGCTCCTGCCGTTGCGCGCGCCCATGCGCCGGCGCTCGCTCCCGAGACTCGCGTGGCGTGGCCGAAGCGAACCGTCGCGACGCTGGCGAACGGCTTGCAGGTCGTGCTGGTCGAATCGCGCACGTTCCCGAAAATCACGGCCCAGCTCTATTTTCGCAGTGGCAACGCAGTCGTTTCCCACTCCGCGCCGGGCTTGGCCGAGATCACTGCCACCGTCGTACGCTCGGGCACCGACGCTCGTCCCAGCCGCCAAATCGAGGAAGATCTGCGGCGCATGGGCGCGGGCCTCGGCACGAGCGCCGGCGCCGATTTGAGCGCGATTTCCGCGAACGGCCTCGCCGAATTTTCTGGAGGCATCCTCGAGCTGATGGCCGATCTGGCACGGCACGCTTCTTTTCCGGCCGAGGAGTTCGAGCGCGAGCGCCGTCAGCGCTTGGAAGAGCTGAAAATCGAGCGCACTACGCCTGGGTTTTTGGCCAGCGAACGCCTGCGCCGGGTTCTTTTCGGCGCGCATCCTTACGCGGTGGTCTCGCCCACCGAAGCGCAGCTCGCGGCGATCACGCGCGACCAGCTCGTCGGGTTCTACGAGAAGCATTACGTCCCGGCGGAGTCGCTTTTGGTCGTGGTCGGCGATTTCGTTGCTGCCGAAATGCTGGAACAGATTGAAAAAGTATTCGGCGCCTGGAAAGCACCGAAGCCCGCGCATCTGGAATCCGCGGCGCCGCCGCACCATGGGGGCCGGCATGTGTATTTGGTGCACCTGCCCGGCAGCGTACAGACGCAAGTGCTGCTCGGTAATCTCTCGATCACGCGTCGCGATCCCGATTGGTACCGCTTGTTGGTGGCGAATTCGATCCTGGGCGGGGCGTTTCACTCGCGGTTGGTGCTGAACATTCGCGAGCAGAAAGGGTACACCTACAGCCCGGGCAGCGGCGTTAACGCTCTGCGCCAGCAGGGATATTTCACCGTGCGCGCGGCGGTGCGTAACGACGTGGTCGCCGCCACGTTGACCGAAATGTTCTACGAGATCGATCGGATGCGCTCGCTACGGGTCACCGACGAAGAGCTCGCCAGCGCACAGAGCTACATCACCGGCGTTTTCTCGCTTGGCGTGGCCACGCAGGACGGCTTGCTCGGCCAGCTTGCTACGGCCTATCTGGACCAACTGCCCAGCGACTATCTGGAGACGTACCGTGAACGAATCCGCGCGTTAACCGCGGCGGACGTCCTCGCGGCCGCTCGCCGGCACTTCGATTCCGCGAACGCGCAAATCGTGATCGTCGGCGATCGCGCGCAAATCGCCGAACAAGGCGCACTGTTCGGCCCGATCACGGCGTATGACGCGCAGGGAAACAAACTGGACTGATTTGCGGGTGGCGTGCTCTGGCTGCGTCTGAAACCTGGAACTGCGTCCGCGTGGTTGGCTCCGCTCGCCGCGGGCGAAAAACCCACCCACCCACCCACCCACCCACCCACCCACGAAATCGATATCCATCTTGGGGGTGCGAAGGGACCCGGGAACTTCCGAGGGTGGGTCCGACAACAGCGGCAGCGATCATTCAATTCCGCACGAAATCCCGGCGTTCCCACGGCCCAGAAGACCTGCTTGCGATCCGCGGATTTCCCAAACGAAGCGATCGAAGACGCGCCCATCGATCACCATCGGCTGCCTCGCCGCCGAATCATTCACACGAATTAATCAGCGCTTAATTTGACCTGACCGTTGCTCCGTCATAGGATGTCCTGGAAATTGATGGGCGTCATGTTCGCCCTACGAGGAGACTGAATGCCGACTCCACGCCGAGTTCTTCCGATCATCGCTGCGAGTCTGGCGTCGATTCTCGCGCTCGCACATTCGCCGGCGCACGCCGTAGCCGCGGCCGCCGCGATGCCCGGGCCGTCGGGCTATCACCTGATCAAGACGATCAAGGTCGGCGGCGACGGATTTTGGGACTACCTGAATTTCGATTCCTCCACACGCCGCCTGTTCATCTCCCGAGGCACGCGGGTCGACGTTTTGGATGTCGACTCCGAGAAAATCGTGGGCACAATTCCGGATACCCCGGGGGTGCATGGCATCGCTCTCGCTCGAGAACTCGGCGACGGCTTCACATCCAACGGCCAAGCCGGCACTGTCACCATTTTTGATATGCGGACCCTGCAATCGATCGGACACGCGCAGGCGGGGAAAAATCCGGACGCCATCGTCTACGATCCGGCGACCAAGCGCGTTTTTACCATGAACGGCCTCAGCAAGGATTCCACCGCGATTGATGCCGTTACCGGCAGCGTGCTCGGCACCATCGCCCTGGGCGGCAAGCCCGAATTCGCGACGGCCGACGGCGCCGGCCACGTCTACGTAAACCTGGAAGACAAAAGCGAGATTCAGCAGATCGATTCAAAAGCGCTGGTAGTGACGGCGACCTGGCCGCTCGCTCCCTGCGAGAGCCCTTCGGGCATGGCCATCGACGCAGCGCACCGCCGCCTGTTTTCCGGCTGCCACAACAAGGTCCTGGCTGTCGTTGACGCTGATACCGGGAAAGTGGTCGCCTCTCCGCCCATTGGCCTGGGCGTGGACGCCAATCAATTTGATCCCGGCACTGGTTTCGCGTTCTCGTCGAACGGCTCCGGCACGCTTTCCGTGATCCATGAGGATTCACCCGACCAATTCACAGCGGTCGAAGAAGTGCCGACCCAAACGGGCGCTCGCACCATGGCGCTTGATCCGAAGACCCACGAAGTTTTTCTGGTGACGGCCGAATTCGCGCCGCCGCCCGCGGCGACCCCGGACAATCCGCGCCCGCGAGGCGGTATGGTGCCCGATTCATTTGTGGTTTTGGTTTTCGGCCGCTGAGCGAGCGCCGCCGGGACGGCCCGATTACAGAATCTGGTGGCTTTTGGTAGCCGGTCGAATCCGCAGCGGCACCTGGTCGGCAATCTCGATGCCGTACCCTTTGAGGGCGACGACTTTTCGCGGCAAATTCGTCAGCACCCGGATGCGCATCAGGCCGAGATCCTTCAGTATCTGCGCGCCGATTCCACTTTCATGCTGGATCACGCGCTGCACGCCGGGATCTCGCTCCACCTGCTCGCGCTGATGCAAGATAATCTGTGGCAGCGTGGCGCCCTCTTCGGTGCGCGAATCGATCCGAAACCCGCGCCCGGTGTGATGCAGGTAGACGAACGCGCCGCGGCCCTCGGCGGCAATCGCTTCCAGCGATCCCTCCAACATCTCGCGGCAATCGCATAGGGATGAGCCGAGCACGTCGCCGGTCAGGCAGTGCGAATGGACGCGGACCAACGGTGGCGTAGTGTCGTTCTCATCCGATGCCACGTCGCCGCGCACCAGCGCCACGTGAATTTCGTGGTCCACGTCGCTGGAATACGCGATCATCCGAAAGTCGCCGTACTTCGTGGGTAGCACCGACTCCGCGATTCGGCGTACGTTGCGCTCGTGCTGCATGCGGTAGCGGATCAGGCTCGCGACCGTCACCAGCTTCATATTGTGCAATTTGCAGAATTCGATGAGCTGCGGGATCCGCGCCATCGTGCCGTCTTCGTCCATGATTTCGCAGATCACGCCCGAAGGATTCAAACCCGCGATGCGAGCCAGATCGACCGACGCTTCCGTCTGCCCCGCGCGCACGAGTACGCCGCCGCTGCGGGCCCTCAGCGTATAGACATGTCCCGGCCGCGCCAGGTCTTCCGGCCTGGTATGCGGATCCGTCGCCGTCAGGATCGTGGTCGCGCGGTCCCACGCGCTCGTGCCCGTGGTCGTCCCGCGCTTCGCGTCGATCGGCTCGCAGAAAGGGGTTCCGAACATCGACGTATTCCGGGCCGAAATCGGCTTCAGGTCCAGCGTCTCGCAGCGCTGTTCGGTCAGCGAGAGGCAAATCAGCCCGCGCCCGAATTTCGCCATGAAATTGATCGCTTCCGGCGTGATTTTCTCGGCTGCCATGGTCAGATCGCCTTCGTTCTCGCGATCCTCGTCGTCCACCAGGACGATCATCTTGCCCTGGCGAATGTCCTCGACAGCTTCTTCAATCGATGCAAACGGAAATTTGTTTTCGTTCATCTCATCGCATCCCGTGTCGGATCAAAAAATCGAACGCCGCGCCCATCAATCCGGCGCCCGGAATCGTTAAAATCCAGGCCCGCATGATCTGGCGCGTCACTCCCGCGCGCTCCTCCGTGAGGCGCCGCGAAGCGCCGGCTCCGGAAATTGCCCCGGTAATCACCTGGGTCGGGCTGGCCGAAATCCCCGCGGCCGCCCTACCGATCAAAGTGATGGCCGCTGAGGTCTCGGCCGCAAAGCCGCCGAACGGGTTCAGCTTGGTGATTCGCTGGCCCGTCGCCTTGACCACGCGCCAGCCCCGGGACAGCGTTCCCCCGCCCATGGCCAAGGCACAACAAATGATAACCCAATCCGGCACCCGAGAAGCGCCGATCACCCCGCCCGTGACCAGCGCGGCCGTAATGACCGCATCCTCATTCTGTGCGTCGTTCGTGCCGTGGCTGCAGCTGAAAGCGGCCGCCGGAAACAGCTGAAGGCGGGGGGCGAGACATCTGAGAGCCGTCGGCGATTCACTACGAATGTAGTGACCATCCGTGTTCCCGTGACTTCACTTAACTCCTTTCCCCATGTATCCTTTCGCGTGCACTGGCCGTCGATCCATCACCCGGTTTTCCTGTTTTTCGCCGCCGTCCTGGCCGGCATGATCAACTCGGTCGCCGGCGGCGGCAGCTTCATCACCTTTCCCGCCTTGATCTTCACGGGGATGCCTCCCATCCTCGCCAACACTACCAATACCGCCGCCGTGTGGCCCGGCACCGTCGCCAGCACCGTGGCCTACCGCAAGGCATTCACGCCGCAGGCGCGAAAGCTTCTGCCTGCTCTCACGATCACGGGCATTGCCGGCGGAATCCTCGGCGCGCGGATTTTGCTGATCACTCCGCAGGCGGTGTTCATGCGCATCGTCCCGTGGCTGCTGCTGGGCGCGACGCTGCTTTTCCTTTTCAGCCCGCGCATCACCGCCTGGATTCGCAACCGTGCCAACCTGAAATCCGGGGAAGCGGTCGGCGGCTCGGGCACGCCCCCGACCCTGATGGCCGCAGTGCTTTTTCTGGAGCTCCTGGTCTCGATGTACGTGGGTTACTTCGGGGCCGGCGTGGGAATTCTGTTCTTATCGCTGCTCGCGCTGATGGGGCTCGAGGACATTCACACTTTGAACGGCATGAAGACGCTGCTGGTCAGCATCGTGAACGGCGTTGCACTGGGCACCTTCATCCTGGCCCACAAAGTGATTTGGCCGCAGGCGCTGCTGATGCTCGTCGGCGCGCTGATCGGCGGCTACGGCGGCGCCTGGGTCGCGCAAAAAATGAATCCGCAGCACGTGCGCTGGCTGGTGATCGCCATCGGCTTCGCCATGTCCGCCTACTTCTTCCTCCACAAATCGTAGCGCCGGCTTTCGCCCGGCGTTTTTCTAATGCGTCAGCCTCGCCAATCCATTGGCTGTGCGCGAGCCGGTCGTCGATCTCCTTTCGCAGCTGAATCGATCGGCCCTCATCCGTCGTGAATGGAGGAATCTTTGCCGTTTTCAGGCGTCCTGCCGCCGCGTTTCGACATCCAAAGAATGTGTCGTATCATTCTCAGGCTGCCGAACACCTCATACTGAAAGGAACTCCCATGCCACCCAAAGCGGATTTGAAGGATGCCAAAGAACGGCGCAAGGCGCCGATGGCGACCCCCTCCGACATTCGTCCCGAAGCGGTCAAGGACATTTCCGGCGCGCTGAACGCGTTGCTCGCCGACGTGTTCGCGCTCTACATCAAAACCAAGAATTTCCACTGGCACATGACTGGCCCGCATTTTCGCGACTACCATCTGTTGCTGGACGAACATGCCGACCAGATTTTCGCGATGACCGACGATATCGCCGAGCGCGTCCGCAAAATCGGCGGCACCACGATTCGCTCGATCGCCCATATTTCCCGGATCCAACGCATCAGCGACAATGACGCCGATTTCGTCGATCCCGGCGACATGCTCGCCGAGCTGCAGGACGACAACAAGAACCTCGTCGTCAGCCTGCTGGCCGCGCACGGCCTGTGCGATGACGCCAACGATGTGGCCACCGCCAGCCTGATCGAAAACTGGATTGATGAAACGCAGCGCCGCGTCTGGTTCCTGTTTGAAACGACGCGCCGCAACTAACGAACGCGTATGGTGGGCGAGGCTTGCCTCGCCCACACTGCCCATGGGGCTTCGCACGAACGCTGCGAAGCTGGCTTCGTTGTCCGCGGCTGTCACTTGGGCTTGATATGAAAAATCCTTTCCGCATTTCCGTGATAAATCTTCTCCCGTTCGGCCGAGCTGATCGGCGCTGAATCCATCCACGCCACCGCCGGCGCCGTAGGCTGATAGGGATAATCGATCGCCCATAGAACGTTGTCCACGCCGAGAGCCTTGATCGAAAAATCCAGCGCGAGATCCGATTCCTGCCCGCTGGTGGTGATCACGAAGTTGCGTTTGAAATATTCGCTCGGCTTCAGCTTTGTTTTCGGAGCGCTCCCCCGGTTCTGGGCGTTCCTGTTCATGTAGTCCAGCCGCCACAGCCAGAAATGCACGGCCTCGCCCATGTGCCCGATGCAGATTTTGAGTTTGGGGAAGCGGTCGAACACGCCGCTCACCATCATCCTTACGGCGTGCGTGGAGACCTCGATGCCATATCCCCACTGCGCGCTATCGAGGCCGTAGTCGCGGAACGGGGCCGCCAGACCGTCGGAAGGCGCCCGCGGGTGAATGTAAATGCAGCCGTCGAGATCCTCTGCGGCCTCGAGAATCGGAAAATATTTCGGGTTGTCCAGGTATTCATTGTGCGTATGCGAATTCAGAATGAAGCCGTTGAGCTTCAGTTTCTTCATCGCGCGTTCCATTTCTTTCGCCGCGCGCTTGGGCGACTGCGGCGCGAACGTCGCCAGCCCCGCAAACCGCTTTGGATGGCGCTGGATCACCGCCGCCAGCTTGTCGTTGGCGAGCTCGGCCAGCTCCGTGGCGGTGTCCGCGTCAAACATCTGCACGCCCGGCGCCGTCAGCGACAACAGGTGCATGTCCACGCCGTTCGCGTCCATGTCCTTCAGTCGTTCCTTCTCGAGATCGAGCAGCCGCGGCAGCAGGCGCGCTTGCACGTCATCCACTTTCGCGTCGTAAATCCGCGACACCAGAATCAAATCGAGGCTGTTGCCCGGCGCGCGCGCCACATCGCGCAGCGCTGCGGCAACTTCCGGCACTGAAAACGCCTCTTCGGTCGCAATCCGGCGAATCGATTTCGCAGCAGCTGTCATAAATGATTCCTCTCCTCGGGTTTTCAATGGGTTCCGCCCGGGAAACATATCACACGGGAGCGCCGAGCCGCTCGACCCACGTCGAAACGCGAACGAGCGGGAATCGCGGAAACAATGGGAGGCGGACGACGAGGACGATGCGAAATCTGAGCCAGGAAGACATCACCGCGCGTGACGAACCTGCGCTATGATCCGTCGCTCGCCGATGCCCACAAGAAGCGCATCTTCTCTCGCCGCCGATCCGCGCAGCACTTCGCATTCCTGGTGGCCGGTCACCATGATGCTGGCGTGTTCGCTGCTCAGTTATATGGACCGCCAAATCCTCGCCGTGCTTTCGCCCATGATCCTCGCGGACCTGAAACTCAATGCCGAAAAATACGCCGAAATCATCAGCTCCTTCAGCGTCGCCTACATGCTCGGAAATCCGGCCTGGGGCGCTGTCCTGGACCGCATCGGTCTGCGTCGTGGGATGACCATCGCCGTCACCATCTGGACCGTCGCCTGCGGCGCGCATGCGGTGCTGAGCGGCTTTCTCGGCTTCGCCGTGGCGCGCGCGATTCTCGGCTTTGGCGAAGGCGCCACGTTTCCCGGCGGCCTGCGCACGGCCTCCGATTGGCTACCCGCGCATCAGCAGTCGCGCGGCCTGGCCGTTGCCTATAGCGGCGGATCGCTCGGCGCGATCATCACGCCGCTGATCGTCACTCCGATTGCCCTGGCGTACGGGTGGCGCGCGGCTTTTATCGTCACGGGCGTTGCGGGTCTGGCCTGGGTGTTCGCCTGGCGGACCACGGTGGATTTTTCGGCCGGCTCCGGGGCCACGCAGACGCGACGCTTCACTCTCCCGAACCCCTTCGAGCGCCGCTTCTGGAGCCTGGTGGCGGCCTACGGAATTTGCGCGCTACCAATCGGCGTGATTCTCTATCTCGCGCCGCTTTACCTCGCGCAAGTCATCGGTCTCACGCAGGGACAGCTCGGCCGGATTCTCTGGCTGCCGCCGCTCGGCTGGGAAATCGGCTATTTCTTCTGGGGGTGGTTCATCGACCGCTTCGCCGCAGGCAACGCGCGTCCGGCGTGGCTGTTCTGGAGCCTTGCTGCTCTCGGACTTCCGCTCATCGTGGTCCCGCGACTCCACGCCGCGGCCGCAGTGCTCGGCCTCATGTTCTGGTCGATGTTCATCGCCTCCGGCTTTGTGGTGGGCTCATTGCGCACGGGCGCGCTCGCCTATCCGCGCGAGCAAACCGGTCTGGTCGCCGGCATCGGCGCCGGCTCCTGGTCGCTCATCGTCGCGATGCTCCTTCCAAGCCTTGGCCGGATGTTCGATCGGCATCACTACGCCAACGCCTTTCTGTTCGTGGGAATCGTGCCTGTCATCGGCGTCCTCTGCTGGCAGGCGCTCACGCTCCCGTCTGATTCGGCCGCCGCTTCCACATCGTCGCCTTGAGCGACGTCGAAGGGGCGTTCCCGACGGCTGCTCGAACTGCCATTCGAGCGGATTGCGAGATTCTCGGTGCGGGTGTATTGTGACGCCAAGTCAGGCCCCGTCTGCCGGCCCCATCTCATCCTTGAGAGGGAAGCATGAAACAGCTCATTCCCCCTGGTTTGCTCCTGGCTCTGTTCGTCCCCTGCGCGGCTGCGGCGCAAAGCGCCTTCAACGGAACGTGGAAAGTCGACATGAAAACCGCGCAGTTCCCGGCGAAACCCGACAGCTATCTGCTGAAAGACGGTGAGTATGAATGTGCCACCTGCATTCCGCCTGTAAAAGTAAAAGCCGACGGGCTGGACCATAAGGTCACCGGCCATCCTTACTACGACAGCGTCGCGATCAAAGTCATCAACGATCGTTCCGTTGAGGAGACCGACAAGAAAAACGGAAAAGTCGTCACCACCGCAACGACGGTCGTCTCCGCCGATGGCAAGACCGCGACGTTTGAATACACCGACAGCAGCGACACGAACGGAGCGCCCGTCACCGGAAAAGGCGAGGTGACGCTGGTAAAGGCGGGGCCCGCGGGATCGCACGCAATCTCAGGTGATTGGAAGATGTCGAAGTTTGAGTCGGTTTCCGACAACTCGTTGCTGGTCACGTACAAAATCGACGGCGACTCGCTGACCATGAGCGAACCGACGGGACAGTCCTACGTGGCGAAACTTGACGGCACCGAGGCTCCGTTTGAGGGTGACCCGGGCCTGACGACCGTTTCCGTGAAACGCATCGACAAGAACACCATCCAGGAAACCGACAAGCGCGACGGCAAGGCGAAGTTCGTGACGCGCATGACGATCTCGGCGGACGGCAAGTCCCTCGCGTTCACGAGCCAGGACGTTGAACGCGGCACCACGTCAAAAGTCTCCGCAACGAAGCAGTAAGGCTTCAGGTCCCGGGAGCTCGGTGTGGCCTTGCCGCTTGCTCGACCGGGCTGGGCGGATCTTTCGATCATTCTATTCACGATAAATTTATTTGAATGCCGGATACTCTGTGGCGTAGCCTTTCGTTTTCTCGAAACTCCCTTGTCGTCGCGCCTGAAAGGAGATTTCCATGGCCTCCCCTCCGAAACTCATCGGCCCCGGCGGAAGGCTTTTTGCCGAGACGGTGCCGGGAAGTGACGAAAGCACTTTTCGCACCGACAATACCAGCGCGGCATACTACAACTCGCCTTATTACAAGCTGCACGAGTACCAGGTGCAAGCGATTCCGGCACCCCGCAAGAACGCCACGCCGCAGCTCGACCTCGTCGATTTCGTCGGTCCCGAGATCCTTACCGCGATCCAGCGCGCCGGGACGATCACGTTCCACGCCGTCGGCGATACGGGTGCTGCCAAGGTAAATCGGGCGCAAACCGTCCAGCGCGCAATTGCCGACGAAGCTGAAGTTGCCGACGCGATGTCCGCGGAGGTTGCCAGCGGCGGCACGAACGGGCCGGCGTTCTTTTTTCATCTCGGCGACGTGATCTACAATTTCGGCGAAGCCCAGTATTACTACGATCAGTTCTACGAGCCTTTTCGCGCCTACGACCGCCCGATTTTCGCGATTCCCGGCAATCACGATGGAATGGTCTTCGGCCAAAGTTCCAGCGCGCCACAGGTTCCCACGCTCGACGCGTTTCTGACGAATTTCTGCGCCGCGACCGAAGGACCTTCACCCGACAGCGGCGGCCTGGTTCGCAGCGTAATGACGCAGCCCGGCGTCTATTTCACGCTGGACGCGCCGTACGTCTCGATCATCGGGGTCTACAGCAACGTCCTCGACGGCCCGGGCGTGATTTCTTCGCAAGGCGGGCATTTCCCGATCGTCGATGATCAGCTCACGTTTCTCGTCAGCGAACTGAAACGGCTCGCGCCCGACCGAAACGCCGGCAATCGCGCAGTGATCGTCGCCGTGCATCACCCGCCGCTTTCCGCCGACGCGCAACACGCGGGTTCGACGGGGGTGCAAACCGATCTGGACGCAGCGTGCCAGAAGGCCGGACTCTGGCCGGACGCGGTGCTTTCCGGCCACGCGCACCTCTTCCAGCGTTTCACGCGGATTGCCGGGCCGAACAAGAAACAGACCCCCTACATCGTCGCGGGAAGCGGGGGATTCGCGATCACGCCTCCGCAGGCGAAGCTCGGGCCGGCGCCCATCACCGTCGGCGACCATACGCTCGAAGTCGATCCGATCGTCAAGTTCGGCTACCTGACGGTCACATGCGACGGAAAAACGCTATGCATCCATTTCAGATCTCCGGCAAGCGGAGGAGGAATCGACGTGCTCGATTCGGTCTGCGTGGATCTGAAAAGCGGGACGATCGTGGCGCCATCGAAATCGAGCGGCGGTGGGGGGCCTGCGTACGCTAGTTCGAAGGCAGCGTCGAAGTCTCATCGATCGAAGAAAAGTTCCCCTGCCAGACGCGGGCGCGTGCATTCGGATTAGCGCTCAAACGATTGCGCCCGGGGGTGCCCGCCTCGCGTCGTTCGCCGCATCCGCTGGTTGCTTGCACGGGACCGAGTGGTTCCTTTTTTCTCGATGAAGCGCAGCCCGGGCGGTATCTATTGAGCGGCGCTCTTGGCCGGAGAGACACGCGTCCAGAAGTCGGTGAATTCGATGGTGTCGAAGAAGGCCACGACTTCGATTATTTTTTCGTCCTTCATTCGCATATACCACGTGTAGGTGTTTTGATAAGGTTTGCCGTCGAGGGCCGTGCCGTTGCCGTCGAACAATGCGATGACCATGTCGCCGTCGGCGTAGAGGGCGCGAACGCTCGGGACGAAGCGCTTCGACATGCGCGCGCCGAATGGAGTGATGACCTCGTCGATGAATTCTTTCTTGCTGTGGTAGGTGCGCGACATGGGCGAATTGCCGACGATCGTCCAGTTCGCGTCGTCGGTGAGGATGTCGAAGAGGCCGCCGGTGCCGGCGACCCAATTGTCGAAGCCGGACCTTATAATCTGCTTGTTGCGCGATTCGATGGAGTTAGCGTCGCGAGTCATGTGGTTCCTCTCGTTCCCCAGGCTCCCGTGCAGTGTCCCGCCGCGTGCGCGATTTGGCAAGGCCGGCGGCGCGGCACGAGCTGAATTGGCCGGGCGTAAGACCCCGGCGCTTCGCTTGAGCCTAGGGCCAAGAAAAACAAAGGGCGGTTCGGTCTTGCGACCGAACCGCCCGGTGCCGCGCTGAAGGCTGAGGCGCTCGATTCAAATCGAGGACTAGTACATGCCGCCCATGCCGCCACCGCCTGGCATGCCGCCACCGGCGCCCGCGCCAGCGCCGGACTTTGTCTCTTCCTTGATGTCGGCGATGAGGGCTTCGGTGGTGAGCATCAGGCCGGCGATGGACGCGGCGTTTTGAAGAGCGAGACGCGTGACCTTGGCGGGGTCGATAACGCCCGCCTTGACCAGGTCGCCGAACTCTTCGGTTTCCGCGTTGTAGCCGAAGTTATCGTCCTTCGATTCGCGAATGCGGCCGACGATCACAGCGCCTTCCTGACCGGCGTTGAGTGCGATCTGCCGCATGGGCTCCTCGAGAGCGCGCTTCACGATGTTGACGCCGATGGCTTCGTCATCGTGGAGCTTGAGCTTGTCGAGCGCGGCCGCGCAACGGACCAGAGCCACGCCGCCGCCGGGAACGATGCCTTCCTCGACCGCCGCGCGGGTTGCGTGCATGGCGTCTTCGACTCGAGCCTTCTTTTCCTTTAACTCCATTTCAGTCGCCGCGCCGACCTTGATGACGGCCACGCCGCCGACGAGCTTGGCAAGGCGCTCCTGCAACTTCTCCTTGTCATAGTCGGAGGTGGTGTCTTCGACCTGCGCGCGGATCTGACGGACGCGGCCTTCGATCTCGCTGGCCTTACCGCCGCCTTCGACGATCGTGGTGTTGTCCTTGTCGATGGTGATCTTCTTGGCGCGGCCGAGGTCTTCAACCTTCACGTTCTCGAGCTTGATGCCGAGATCCTCCGTGATGGCCTTGCCGCCGGTGAGGGTGGCGATGTCCTCGAGCATGGCCTTGCGGCGATCGCCGAAGCCGGGCGCCTTCACGGCGGCGCACTGGAGCGTGCCGCGCAGCTTATTGACGACCAGGGTCGCCAGCGCCTCGCCTTCGACGTCTTCCGCGATGATCAGCAGAGGCTTGCCCATCTTGGCGATCTGCTCGAGCAGGGGAAGCAGGTCCTTCATCGAGCTGATCTTCTTTTCGTGGATCAGGATGCGGACGTCTTCGATGGCGCATTCCATCCGCTCGGGATCCGTGACGAAGTAGGGCGAGAGGTAGCCGCGGTCGAACTGCATGCCTTCGACCACCTCGAGCGTCGTTTCCATCGTCTTCGATTCCTCGACGGTGATGACGCCGTCCTTGCCGACCTTCTTCATGGCCTCGGCAATGATGGAACCGATCTGCTTGTCGTTGTTGGCGGAGATGGTGCCGACCTGCGCGATCATGTCGCCCTTGACGTCCTTGTGGAACTTGGCGATCTCCTCGACGGCGACTTCGACGGCCTTTTCGATGCCGCGCTTGAGAGCGGTGGGGCTGGCCCCGGCCGCGACGGTCTTGACGCCTTCGCGGAAGATGGCCTGCGCGAGCACGGTGGCGGTGGTGGTGCCGTCGCCGGCCACGTCGGAGGTCTTGCTGGCGACTTCACGCACCATCTGGGCGCCCATGTTTTCGAGCGCGTCCTGCAGCTCGATTTCTTTTGCTACGGTGACGCCGTCCTTGGTGATGATCGGCGCGCCGAACTTCTTTTCGATGACCGCGTTACGCCCCTTGGGGCCCAGCGTGATCTTGACGGCATCGGCTAGAATGTTGACGCCGCGAAGGATCGCCTGGCGCGAATTCTCGCCGGTAATGATTTGCTTTGGCATTTCGATGTCTCCTCTTTCGTTTCGTGCTTGGGATGTTTGCGTGCGGCTCCTGGCAGGGCGGGCAGGCCCGCTGAGGTCAGGAATGCCGGAAGTTTACTTTTTGCCGCCGGCCGCTTTGGCCGCGCCGCCGATCTTCGCGAGGATCTCGTCTTCCTTCAGAATCATGAATTCCTCGTCGTCGACCTTGATGTCGTTGCCGCTGTATTTGCCGAAAAGGATGCGATCGCCTACCTTTACGTCGAGAGCGATCCGGTCACCCTTCTCATTGATTTTGCCGGCGCCCACGGCAACCACTTCGCCCTCTTGCGGTTTCTCTTTTGCCGAGTCAGGTATGATGATGCCGCCCTTAACGGTTTCTTTCTCTTCCAGCCGGCGGACGAGCACACGGTCGTGGAGAGGAGTGATATTGACAGCCATTTTTGCGATTCCTCCGATGGTCCCGCACGGGGCGGGATGGTTTGCTGAGTGTCGCCTTGAGGAAAGCGCTGGTTAGCACTCTCGTAAGGCGAGTGCTAATATAGCAAACAATGATCGGGTGTCAAAGGAATTTTTATCGACTCAAGGGGCGATCGGATCGGGTTTGTGCGTTTTAAGTGTACTATTATCAATGTGTTATGGCTAACTCGCTAAGCTCGAAAATCGAGGGGTTCGTTTTGGCGGGCGGACAGAGCTCGCGGATGGGCCGCGAGAAGGCGCTGCTCGATCTGGGCGGAGTGCCGTTGATTGTGCGGACGGCGCGTCTGGTCGAAGCGGCGGTCGGTTCGGCCACGGTGGTTGGCGAGACGGCGGGAATTCGCGCGCTGGGACTTTCAACGGTCCCGGACGATTGGCCGGGCGTCGGACCGCTGGGCGGGATTGCGACGGCGCTGCGAGTGTCCCGCGCGCCGTGGAGCCTGGTTGTGGCCTGCGATTTGCCGTATCTTACGGAGGCTTGGCTCGAGTATCTGGTTTCGCGGGCGCTCGGTTCCGACGCCGATGCGGTGATCGCCATGAATGCGAGCGGTGCGGAGCCGCTTTGCGCCGCCTATCGCGCGAGCGCCGAGCCGGCGATCCGGTCGGCCCTGTCGCTAGGGAAACTGAAAGTCCGCAGCATGCTCGAAAATCTTCGCGGGGAAGTGA